>Ga0081540_1000153_pt1 | contig 70813 bp, 69 predicted proteins | sample TabmetS2T1R1_FD_71024 | JGI IMG/M metagenome (GOLD analysis project Ga0081540, IMG submission 71024) | Tabebuia heterophylla rhizosphere microbial communities from the University of Puerto Rico - S2T1R1 | ecosystem: Host-associated > Plants > Roots > Rhizosphere ...
GGGCTGCTCCCGGCCTCGACCCTGAGCCACGTCGGGATCTTCGCTTCGGGCCAGGCCTACGAGCAGATGCTGCTGCGGATGCTGGCCTCGCCCCTGCCGGAGGCGAGGCACTTCGCAACGATGATCCTCGAGGAGCTCAAGAAGGTCATGCCGAGCTTCGTCGCCCGGGTCGAGCGGCCCGACCGCGGAGGGGAGTGGATCTCCTATCTGGAGGAGCGGCGGAGAACGGCGGAGCGCTGGGTCGCCCACCTGGGCCTCGACCGCTCCGAGGTCGACGAGATGGCGCCGTCGGTGGAGCTCATCGACGTCGACGGCTCCGAGGACGAGCTGATCGCCGCCTCGCTCTTCGAATCCTCGAGCAGCCCCGAGCGGTCGATCCTCGACCGCGTCAGGGCGCTGCCGCCGGACGACCAGGCGGAGATGATCGCGGACCTCGCCGGGAAGCGCCCAAATCGCCGCCACCGCCCGGGACGCGGCTGGGAGGCCGTTCGCTATCGCTTCGAGATCGTCTCCGACTACGGCGGATTCCGGGACCTGCAGCGCCATCGAATGCTCACCTGCCAGTGGCAGCGGCTCAGCCCCGACCTCGGCGCGGGGATCCCGGCCGAGGTTCGCGAGGCCGGCGCGGGCTCGGAATACGAGCGGGCGCTGGAGATCTCGCGGGCCGAGCACGACCGGCTGGCCGAGGCCGGGCTGACGGACGCAGCGCCCTACGCCCTCTGCCTCGGCTATCGCATCCGCTACCTGCTGGACCTGAACGCGCGGGAGGCGATGCACCTGATCGAGCTGCGCTCGGGCCGCGAGGGCCATCCCACCTACAGGGCCGTCGCACAGGCGATGCACGAGCGGATCGCCTCGGTGCATCCCGCCATCGCCGCCGCCATGACCCACGTCGACGCGTCGACCGAGCCGCGCCTCGAGCGCATCATGAGCGAGATCCGGACCCACCGGAAACGGGCCGCAGCCGAACGGGAGCCGGCCCCCTCCGACGCCCCTCCCGGCGTCAGCGCGCTCGGCTAGCCAATCCGATGGCTCCGATATTTCGTAGTTGACTAAAAGTCAATGCCACGTACGATGCGGTGGATGAAGGGAAGGAGGGCCCTGGCGGGCGGGTTGCTCGTTCTGGCGCTGAGCTGCGCGATCCCGGCGATCTCGGCAGCGCAGGAAGCCGGCACCACGACCGACACCGCCACGACGGCCACCACCACCACGACGACGACCGTGCCGACGCCCCCGAACCCGGGGCCGCCTGCGGATAGGCCGAACAATCCCTCGAAGCCGGCGCCCCAGACGGCGCCGCCGACGGGGCCCGGCGCCGGGACTCCGGGTGAGTCGCCGCCGGTCGACGGGGGGGCAGCCGATTCCGCTCTCGCCGGCGACAGCCCGCCTGCGAGCCGCTCCGGCGGCGCCCGCAAGGCGGCATCAGCGTCGGTCACCATGGGCGATCTCTTCTTCTCGCCCGCCTCGGTGACGGTCGCGGTCGGCGACACCGTCACCTGGAACAACACCGGCCAGGCCCCGCACAATGCGACCGCCGACGACGGCAGCTTCAAGACCCCGACGATCGAAAACGGCCAGAGCGCGTCGCATACGTTCAACCAGGCCGGGACCTTCAGCTACATCTGCACGATCCACCCGAACATGCACGGGACGGTCCGCGTGCTGGCCTCAAGCAGCGGCGGCGGTGGAGGCGGTGGCGGTGGCAACGCCGGCGGCGCCTCCTCCTCCTCGAGCTCGAGCGGCTCCTCGACCTCGGAATCGACGGCGACCGCCTCGCCGGGGGCGGCGGGTGACGCCAACACCCTGCCGATGACGGGGATGGCGGTCGGCGGCCTCGCCCTCGTCGGCCTCGGACTCGTCGCCCTCGGGCTGATCGCTCGGCTTGCCGAGCGCGACCGGTCGCGCCTTCGCTGGTTCTCGATCTTCTAGGCCGGTCTGAGATCCTCCCGGCGTGCTCCACCACGTCTCGCTCGAGATCCCGCCCGAGGAGGCCGACCGCTCCATCGAGTTCTGGAGGCTGCTCGGCTTCGAGGAGGTCCCGGCCGCCGACGTGCTCGGTGACTCGGTCCGCTGGCTGGAACGCGACGCCACCCAGATCCACCTGATCCTCACCGAGGAGCACACGGCCCCCGTCCTCGGGCACGCCGCCGTGGTGGCTCCCGACCATGCCGCGGCGAAGCAGCGCCTGCGCGACAACGGCTTCGAGGTCGAGGACACGCGCCAGTTGTGGGGCGCCGATCGAGCCTTCGCGATCGCCCCGGGCGGTCACCGCGTGGAGATCATGGCCGCGCCGCCTCCGGCCAAGGACTGAACAGCTACTTCCGCCGCTTGCGCTTCTTCCGACGCTGGCCCTGCGTCTCGGCGGGCTCGGTGGGCGCGTCGCCGTTCTCGGGCAGGGGCTGCTCCGACACCTCGCGGCCGCTGCCCTCGATCGTGTCCCCGCCTCTCTCCGCCACCGGCGGCCCCAGGTCCCCGCCCCTGGCGGGCCACGGGATCGCCACCCCCTCGTCCCAGGCCGGCGGCAGCGGAGTCGGCCACCAGCGAGCCACCATCAGCCCGACCGCCGCGAACCAGAGCACGAGACCGAAGATCCCCACCGGGATCAGCAGCAAGGAGATGCCGAGGGCCATTCCCAGGTAGCCCCAGAACCGCGTGAGCAGGCCCGTTCGCGACGCCCAGAGTGGGATGTAGATCATGGCGAAGACCAGCGCGAGCAGGCCGACGAACCGGAGCAGCGAACCGGCCTGGAGAAGGCCGGAGTCGTCGAGCAGGTTGCTGGCGAGGTCATCGCGAGCCTTGCTCGCCGCCTGGTCGGGGGTGCGTGGCGTGGTGGTGGTCGACTGGGTGCTGGTCGTCCCCGAGGTCGAGGTCGTCGCTGCGGTGGTGGTCCCCGCGCTGGAGGTCGTCCCGGAGGTGGAGGTTCGCGTCGTCGTGTCCTGGGGCTGGGCGGTTCGCTGTGCCTGCGCGGCGGTCGCCTGCTCGCGCGCCTGTCGCTCCTTGGCCGGGGCCTGGTTGACGAACTTGTCGGCCACGTCGTTCAGCCCCACCGCCACCATGAACCCCGAGATCGAGAAGAGGATCGGCCCGACGAACGCCAGCGCGACCGTCCAGCCCCGGACGCGCTTGGTCCTTCCCCGCTCGGACCTGATCAGCAGGTAGAGCAAGGGGATGAAGAGCAGGATCGCGAGCCCGATCAGCACGCCCTGGCCGACGATCAGGTCGGTCGACTGACCGTGGAAGGTGGTGAGCCGCTCGGCGTCGTTGTCCCCCCCGGTCGACGGCTGCAGGGGGAGGGACACGGCGACGATTACCGCGGAGAGGATCGCGCAGATACCGGCGGGCCGCATCCAGCGCGCCTGAAAGTCGAGCAGCTCCTGCTTGCTCGGAAGCGCTTTACCTGGGGCGGCCGCCTCCAAGGGGCGGACTGTATCTTGGCCGCGATGCCACTTATCTCCCGCCAACAGGGGCCGATCGCGGTCTACGGCGCCAGCGGATACACCGGCCGCCTGGTGACCGCGGAACTCGCAGCGGCCGGCGCGGACCTCGTGATCGCGGGCCGCAATCGGCACAAGCTCGACGCACTCGCCTCGGAGACCGACGGCGAGGTCGCGGTGCAGGAGGCGACGCTCGACGACCCCTCTTCCCTGCGGAGGCTGCTCGCCGACTGCGCTGTCGTCGTCGATTGCGCCGGTCCCTTCCTGCACTACGGCGAGCCCGTCCTCGCCACCGCGGTGGAGACGCGGACCCACTACCTCGACACGACCGGCGAGCAGCCCTACATGAAGCTCGCTTTCGAGCGCTATGGGCCGGGCGCCTCGGAGGCCGAGATCGCGGTGATCCCGGCGATGGGCTTCGACTACGTGCCGGGCGACATGATCTCGGCGCTCACCGCCGACGGCATGGGCGAGCTGGACGAGCTCTCCCTGCACTACTGCTGGGAGGGCTTCATGCCCAGCCAGGGAACCGCCCGGAGCACCGTCGAGATCCTCAGCGACCCGGGAGTCGAGTGGCGAGACGGCATCTGGCAGGGAGCGCGCGGCTCGGTCAACCGCGGCACGTTCGACTTCCCCGCGCCCGTGGGGAGCCGGGGAATGATCCGCTACCCCGCCGGCGAGCAGATCACGGTGCCGCGCCACATCCGCACCCGCAACGTCCGCACCGCGATCAATGCCTCGGCCTTCGCCAGTGAGAGGGTGGCGCCGCTCTTCGCGCTGGTGGCGCGTCCCGTAGGGCTGGCGCTGAAGACGCCGCTGAAGCGGCTGGCGCGGGCCGCGATCTCACGGCTGCCCGAAGGGCCGTCCCCCGCCCAGCGTGACCGGATGCGTTGGCTGATCGTCTGCGAGGCGAAGCGGGGCGAGGTCGAGCGCCGGGGCGTGATCAGCGGCACGGACGTCTATGGGCTGACCGCGGCAGCGATCGGCCAGGGAGCGATGATCGCCGCCGGCAAGGACTTCGGGGGTCGGGGCGCCCTGGCTCCGTCGCAGGCGTTCGATCCAAGCGCGTTCCTCGATGGTCTGGTCGGCTTCGACCTGGGCTGGAGCGTCGAAGGGACCGAGAAGCTGCTTCCCGTCGAGGCCTGAGCCGGATGGAGATCGGACTGGGAACCCGGCGGCGGCGGGCCGTCAGCCTCGAGCAGGCGGCGGGCCCCGAAACCCCCCGCTGTCCCGCCTGCGGCGAGCCTCTCTTCGTCTGGATCGAGACCCTGGGATACGGCACCCGGGAGGACCAGGTGATCGACCGCTGTGAGAACTGCGGGCTGGTCCTGGTCCGTGGCGAGATCCCCAAGCCCGACGACGCAGCCGAGCGCCTCCTGGCGGAAGGCGACCAGCACGATGGAGGCATCACCTTTCGCGCCGCCAACGCCGCCAGCCTGCAGGCGTGGCTCGGAGCCGAGAACTGGGCCGCACTTCGCCCTGGAGGACATGGTCTGGAGCCGACGCCGCGAGCCGCTTCCCTGCTCCTGGCCCGGCGCGGTTTGCGGATCCGGCGCATCCGTCACCTCGCCGGCCCCGGAATGGCGGCGATGTGGCAGACGCTTCTCAATCTGCTCACCTTCCATCGCGACTTCGCGTCCGAGGCGGCGTCGGGCCGCCTGCGCCCGGGCACGGGGCGAAGCGACGCCGCGTTCTGGACCGACGCCGTGGTGACTCTGCTCGCTGCGATCCCCACGGCCTTCATCGCCGTTCTGCTGGAGACTGGCGGGGTGGCGGCGCGGAGGGGCGGCGTGATCGAGATCGAGGCCGAGCAACTCCCCTCTACGGACTGATCTCGAGTGCGAGCGCGGCGAGCTCGCGGGGGGCGCCGAGATGAGGCGCGGCCGGGCCGGAGTCGACCTCTCGGGCAGGTGAGCCTGCCAGCTTGGCCACAAGCGCGGCAGAGGCGTCGCGCACGAGAGGAGGCGTCGAGGCGGTTGTGACGACCAGCGAGGGAAGTTCGGCAGCCGCCAGGCTAGGCAGCGGCACGCGCCATCCCGTGGCGACTCCCATCTCGGCGATGACGCTCCCCGGTCGCTCCCTCGCGCCGGCTGTCAGCTCGGCGGGAAGACGGGCGACCTCTGCTCCCAGCGACGGCAACCCGCCCGAGAGGTAGAGAGCGATCGCGTCCTCTCCGGCGGCGGCCGCGATCTCGAGCCGGCGGCGGTCCTCCGAAAGCGCCTCGGTTGCGACCGGGAGCAGCTGCAGGATCGGCGGCTCGATCAGCAGCGTCCCGCTCACCAGGTCAGGCCTGCGCAGCAGCAGGTCGAGGGCGATCACGGCCCCGACCCCGACGCCCCCGATCACGGCCGGCCCGTCGCCGGCGGATTCGAGTAGGGCCGCTGCGTCCTCGCTCTGCTCCTCCACGGTCGTGCGCCGGTAGCCCTCGGGAGCGCTGGAGGCGCCCCATCCGCGGCGGTCGTAGGTGATCACGCGGGCGTCGCGCGCAAGCGCCTCGGCGACCTCCTCCCAGACGGTGCCGTCGGTGGCCGTCTCGTGCACGAGCAGCACCGGCCGTCCCTCACCGCGCTCGCTCCAGAAGAGCTCGACGCCGCGGGCCTCCAGGGTCGGCACGGGCCGCCTAGAGGTTGCGCCAGATCCGGCCGATCAGCGGCAGGGCGACCGCCCTGGGGCTGTGCTGACCGGCGAGGGCACCGGCGCGGTTGAGCAGTCCCGGCACGACGACCCGCTTGTCGTGTGCCGCCCCGTCCACCGCCTCCTTGGCGATGTCCCCCGGCGACATCCAGACGACCCCCGGAGTGCGGTCCTCGACCCCCGGAACCTCGGCGACAGCCATGAACTCGGTGCGCACCGGGCCGGGGCAGACAGCGGTCACGGTGACGCCCGAGCCTCGAAGCTCCGTCCTGATCGCTTCGCTGAAGGAGAGGACGAACGCCTTGCTCGCGCCGTAGACGGCTGAGCCCGGAAGTGGCTGGAAGGCCGCCAGCGAGGCGACGTTGATGACGCTTCCCCGCCCGCGCTCGACCATCGGGGTGAGGAAGCGGCTGGTCAGGTCCACCACGGCCTCGACGTTCAGGCGAACCATCTCCACCATGCGCTCGTGGGGACTCCTGGCGAAGTCAGCCTGATGTCCGAAGCCGGCGTTGTTCACCAGCACCTCGACCGACCGGCCGCCCTCCCGGATCTCCGACTGAATGCGTTCGCGCTCCTCGTCCTGGGCGAGGTCGCAGGTGATCACCTCGGCGTCGACCCCGTGCTCGACCGACAGGTCGATTGCGAGGGTGCGGAGCCGTTCCTCGCGCCGGGCCACCAGAACAAGCGAAAACCCGCGAGCTGCCAGCTGGTCCGCGATCGCGGCGCCGATACCGGATGAGGCGCCGGTGACGAGCGCCGCGTTGCTGACCGAGGGTTCCGGCAGGCCCACTCGACCGGCGGAGAGCTAGTCCTGAAGGCCCTCCCGGGCCTCCCTCACCAGCGTGACGGCCTCGGGGAACACGATCCGGATCGCATCGCGCACCTGGACCGCCTGCTCGTCGCTGGAGCCGGTGAGCTCGAGCGAGCTGATCGCGGCGACGGTCATCTCGACCGCGAGCTTGATCGCGTTGTCCGCCCACGCCACCTTCTGGGCGCCGGCCATCTGCTCCTGGAGCTCCTCCATGCGGCGACGCATCTCCTCCGGGTCGCCGAACAATCCGCCAAAGCCTTCCATGCGTCGATCATAGACCGCGCTCGACATCCGCTTCGGATTCGTCACCAAGCGCGCGCCGGGCTCGCGGTCCGGCGAAGCACCATGCGCGGGTGTCGAGACGAAAGAGGACGCGCACTGGGGCCGCTTCGGTGGAGTACCTCTCCCTCGCCGGGGTGATCGGGCTTCTCCTCGTCGTCGCGATCGCGGCGCTCGTCGCCTCCCCTCCGACCCGGGGTGAGCGGGAGCTGGGCGAGATGCTCGCCCGGCGAATCGCCTGCCCGCCGCGCTATCCGGTGCCCTGCGGCCGCAACCCCCTTGCGCTCGCCTACGGCTTCCCCCTGGGCAAGCTCGCCCGCTACCTGGTTCCGCCTCCGAGCGTGATCGCCGGCGAGCTGCCGGTCGACTTTCGCTACTGCCGACGGGCGAGCTGTGCGGCGCCCGGGTCCGAGCCCGGGCTCACCGCCTCCGGCCGCAGGGTCACCGAGTTCGTCTCGATCAAGGACCTGCGCCCGGGCGGCGGCCCGGTCCGCCTCGCGTACTGGCTCTACCGGCCCGGCCGGCCCTGGCAGCGAATCGAGCTGGTGGCGGGGACGGCCGAGATCGCCGCGGCCTCGGCGCTCCGACTCAGCCTCGATGACATCCCCGCTCTGGTCTCGCTCGAGACCCTCCCGGGCCGGGACCACTACGCGTTCCCGCCGGTGGAAAACCCGTCGTGGCAGCGGTCGCTCCCACCGGGGCCTGCCATCCCGCCCGGGCGCTGAGCGCCGTAGTGGTAGCGTCGGCCGCGGGCTAGCACCCGATGGCCACCGCAGCCTCTCGCCCAATCTCCCGCCCGGCCTCCGGCGTCGACGCCAACGTCGTCTTGGCGCTGATCGCGGTGGCGCAGTTCATGGTCGTCCTGGACGCCACCATCGTCAACGTCGCGCTGCCGGCCATCAAGGTCGATCTCGGCTTCTCGGAGCAGAGCCTCTCGTGGGTGCTCAACGCCTACACGCTGATCTTCGGCGGCTTCCTGCTGCTCGGCGGGCGCGCGGCCGACCGGCTCGGCCGGCGCCGCCTGTTCATGGCTGGGATCGCTCTGTTCTCCAGCGCTTCGCTGCTCTGCGGGCTCTCGCAGTCCGAGGGCATGCTGCTGATCGCCCGGGGCCTGCAGGGACTGGGCGGTGCGATGGTCTCCCCGGCGGCTCTCTCGATCATCCTCACCACCTTCGCCGAAGGGCCCGAGCGAAATCGCGCGCTCGCCGTCTGGGGTGCCATCGCCGGCGCGGGCGGCGCCATCGGGCTCCTCCTCGGGGGTCTGATCGTCGAGGTACTGAGCTGGCGCTGGGTCTTCTTCGTCAACGTGCCGATCGGCGCCGTCGTGCTGGCGCTGGCTCCGAGGATCGTCCCGGAGAGCCGCTCCGAGCGGGTGTCGAAGGGCGGCTACGACATCGAGGGCGCCGTCTCGATCACGCTCGGCACGATCGCGCTCGTCTTCACCTTGATCAAGGCCGACAGCTGGGGTTGGACCTCGGGGCGGACGCTGGCGGGCTTCGGCATCGCCGCGGTGTTGATCGCCGCCTTCCTCTGGATCGAGCGGCGACATCGGGATCCCCTCGTCCCCTTGCGGATCTTCTCGAACCGCAGCCTGGCCGCCTCCGACGCGACCTTCCTCCTCGTCGCTGCGGCCCTCTTCGGCGTGTTCTTCTTCCTCACGCTCTATCTGCAGCAGGTGCTGGGCTACAGCGCGCTCAAGACCGGGGTCGCCTACCTGCCGCTGAGCCTGACGCTGATCGCGGCGTCGGCCCTCGCCTCCCGCCTGGTCGACCGCTTCACGCCCAAGCCGGTGCTCAGCGCAGGCCTGCTGATCGCGACCGGCGGCTTCCTCCTCCTGACACGGATCGACGGCCACGGGGACTATGCCAGCCACGTGCTGCCCTCGATGTTCGTCCTCGGCGTGGGCCTTGGGCTGTCGTTCGTGCCGATCACGATCTCGGCGACGAACGGCGTCGCGAGCGGCGACTCGGGCCTGGCGTCGGGGCTGCTCAACACGACCCAGCAGGTCGGGGGCTCGCTGGGCCTGGCGGTGCTCTCCTCGGTCTCGACAAGCCGGACGACCGATGCGCTGGCGGGTGGGTCGGCGCTCCCCGTTGCTCTCACTCACGGCTTCAAGGGCGCCTTCATCGTCGCGGCTGCGCTCTGTGCCGTCGGTGTGGTGCTGGCACTGGTGCTGCTGCCGGGACGCCGGCGCGAGCGTGCAGACGAGGAGGTGGAGGCGGTCACGATCTCGTTCGTACGCTGCCCGGGCGCGCCGTATTGCGGCCACCTCGCGCGCGTCGTCGCCTTCGGGCGCCGCATGCGCGCTGCCGTCGCCCGAGGCGAGTGAACCCAGCCGGGTCGTTCCGGCCCCGCGGTCGACAGCCCCACAGCCTCAAGCGGAAGCGCTCCATCCGGAGCCGGCGCAACGATCGAGTGGTGCTGCTCGTCGCCGTCGTCTGCTCCGACCCGGAGTGCGGGGAGGACCGCGAGATCGTCGTGGGCGACCTCGACGGTGTCGAGGCCTACGCCTGCGACTGCGGGCATGGGTTCGTCGTCGTGGCCGTCGCCGAGGCGGCTGAGGGGAAGCGCGAGGCTTTGCTCGTCTCCCTCCCCGAGGCGCGTCCCGCGCCGACTCGCCGGGCCGCCTAGCCCGGCTGCTGGCCCGCCTCGCGGCTGGCGCTGCGGATCAGGCGGCGCCAGTCGGTGGTGCGGAAGACCACGACTAGCGCGAGGGCGCCGAGGAGGACGGTCCAGGCGGCGATCGCGATCTGCTGGCCGACCGAGTAGGTGAGCACCGCGATCGGCCCCGGTCCGACGAGGGTCGCGACCAGCAGGGCCTGCTGGGCCCCCGCGCCCCCCGGCGTCAGCGGGAGCAGATTCGAGACCGTCTGGACGCTCATCACCAGGAGCACGTTCTGGAAGGAGCCGCCGACGTGGAATGCCTCGAGGAAGAACCAGTACGAGAAGAAGCGCATGACCCAGCCGAGCGCCTGCCAGGAGGCGACTGTGCGGAGGTAGAGCGTGGGCGTCGCGAGCACGATCGCCCCCTGCTTGATCCGGTTCCAGAACTGCTCCACCCGCCGGGCGAGCACCGCGAAGAGGATCACGACCAGGATCCCGAGCGCGGTGATCGTGAACAGCAGCAGGCTCGGGTGCTGCGCCCAGAAGGCGATGTCGAAGGCGGGCAGGTCGGGGAGCTCCGGCGGCCTGGGCAGGAGCCCCTGACTGAGGGCGTAGATGAAGACCAGGATCCCCGCCGTCGTGTCGAAGACCGAGCCGACGAAGAACGAGGAGACGACGGCCGTGTAGGTGGAGCGCCGGATCGAGCGCTTCGCCAGAAAGATCTTGACCGCGTCGCCGACGCGCGCCGGGACGAGGCTGTTCATCCCGGCCCCCACCAGATAGGAAGCCGTGATCCGCCAGAACGGGACCGAGCGGTCGGGATAGGCGGCCCGCAGGGTGTTCTGCCAGGCACGACTCCGCGCGAGCAGGTGGGCGAGGTAGAAGAGCAGCGCGATCACCATCGAGGGCCAGGCGATGTCGGAGAGCCGGTGGAAGAACTCCTCGACGCCGTGACGGAAACTGTCGTAGCTCTGGCCGAGGTCGATCGCCGGCAGCGGCGTCATCGACCCCTGCCCCGGACCCGCTCGTTCTCGGCGTTGAACAGCGCTCCCACGAGGAACGCCAGGTTGCCGAGCCAGAGCCAGATCAGCAGGGAGATCAGGGCGCCGAGGGTGCCGTACGTCTTGTCGTAGGAGCCGAAGTGCGAGACGTAGGCCGTGAACAGCAGCGAGACCGCAAACCAGAGCACCGTCCCGACGATTGCACCAGGCAGCACCGAGACCAGAGAGCGATCACCCGGACGCGGGGTCCTCCTCGGCCCGAGGGCATAGACGATGGCGAAGGCGGTGAGCAGGGCGGCCGCGCCGATCGGCCAGCGCAGGTAGCCGATCAGGGTGGAGACCAGGCTGGAGAAGCCGGCCGACTCCGCGATGCTGCCGAACAGGGGGCCGGCCACGACCACGGCCAGGAACGCGATCAAGACCAGCAGCGCGAGGAGCGCGGTGAGCCCGAGGCGCACCCCGAGGTTGGGGAGGAAGTCCCTCCCTCGCTTCGCTCGGTTGATCGACTCGAGGGCGCGCATCGCCGCCCCCGTTGCCCCGGCGGCCGAGTAGAAGGCGAGGACGAGACCGACGATCAGCACGATGGTCGCGTCGCCGCGGCTCGAGAGCGAGTTGCGAAGGGCGCTGTCGATCGCATCGACGGCCGGCCCGGGCGCGGCGTCCCGGAGGGTGTCGACGATGCTCTGGTACGTCTCGGGGTACGAGCCGAGGAGGGTGAGGAGCGATACGACGACGAGCAGGGCCGGGAAGATGGAGAGGATCGAGTAGTAGGTCATCGCCGCGGCCCGGTCGGTGACCTGCACCTCCCCGAACCGGCTGTAGATCGCCTTTGCGACGGCGATCCACTGGTCCTTACCAGACGGCATCGTGCGCCTCCATCACCCCCAGGGCGGACTCGATCGGCAGGCCGTTGAGGGACCCGGTGAAGGTGCCAAGAGGCGCCTCGTAGTCCGACCTCGCCAACAGGGGAATGCCCTCGTGGTGGGTGCGCTGAGTCTCGGCGGAGAAGTCGAGGCGAGACTCGTCCTCGAAGTGGATTGACTCGAGTCCCTGGAACGAGACCGGCCCGGGCTCCACCGGCTGCCCGGCCACCCAGATGGTGCGCTCACTGGAGACGGGTGGATCGTTGATCCCCGAGACCAGGTTCCAGGCGACCTTGCTCCCATCACGCGCGTGGCCGACCCCGGCCGACCACTTCCAGGAGGTGTAGCGCTGGTGGTAGCCCGCGGATTCGTCAGTCACCCCAAAGCCCTCGAGCGGGTTGGACCGCCGGCCGATCCGGACCTCACCGCGGACCGGCATGCCGGCCGCCTTCCGCGTCCAGGAGTAGCCGCCCTCCCCGTTCGGGCACATGCACTCGATCGGATACCCCTCATCGAGCTCCAGATCGAGCTCGATGCTCCCCGCGCGCACGCGGACCGAGCCGCGATGGATGACGACGTCGCGTCGACGACCCGGCAGGTCCCGCCGGCTGCGCTCCCAGAGCCGGCGGCGCCGACGGTCCCAGATTCCCCAGAACGTCATGGTCGCCGGTCCCACCTGGGCGATGGCCGCGAAGACGATCAGGTTGTCGGCGAAGCCGCCGACCCAGCGCCACCTCTTGCGCCAACGACGGCCAAGCCGCAGCGGCATCGGGTCCGGGGGCACCGGAAGCGCGGGACGGTCCTCAGCGGCACCGCGCCAGGGAAGCCGCGCGACCTGCTCGGAGAACCGCTCGGCTTTCAACCCAGGCGCTGGAGGATCTCGCCCGCGATCTGCTCCCCGCGATCCTCCTGCAGGAAGTGGGCGGCCCCCTCGATCTTCACCTGCTCACCGGCGGTGGGGATCGCGTCGGTGAACCTCTCACCCGCCTTGGGAAACGGGAACACCGGGTCGCTGTCCGAGAAGGCCACCAGAGCAGGCTTGTCCCAGCGTTCGAGGACCTCCGTGACGCGGTGCTGCTGAGCGGCCATGGGGTCATCCTCGGAGGTGGGCACGAGGAGGGGGAACTGAGCGGCGCCGGCCTTCGACTCGGCCGTTGGAAAAGGTGCTTCATAGCCGGCAAGCACATCGTCCGGTAGTTCGCTCTTCGTGCCGCCCTGGATCACGAGCCCGATCGGGAGATCGGGATTCCTCTCGGCGAAGTCGCGCCAGGCCATGAACCCCTTCGAGACCCGCCCCGTGAAGAGGCCGGTGTTGAGGATCGCGAGGCCGGCCACCCGCTCCTCGTTGTCGGCCATCCAGGTCAGCCCCACGGGCCCGCCCCAATCCTGGACCACGACGATCGCGTCGCTGAGGTCGAGCCCGGCGAGGACGGCACCGATCAGCTCGACGTGCCTTTCGAAGCTGTACCAGTTGCGATCCGTCGGCTTGTCGGAGCGGCCGAAGCCCGCCATGTCCGGGCAGATCACCCGGTGCCCGGCCGCGACCAGCGGCGTCAGCATCTTCCGATAGAGGTAGGACCAAGTCGGCTCGCCGTGGAAGCAGACGACGGGCCGGTCCCCGCCTCCCTCGTCCACGTAGTGGAGACGAAGTCCGTCGACCTCGGCATAGTGCGGCTCGAACTCGTAGCCGGGAAGACGCTCGAAGCGCTCGTCTGGGGTGCGGAAGACGTCCATCGAAGGCCGAGGATATGCGGCTTCGCCGCCAGATCGCGGCGACGAGCGGCCACCGGGCATGACCGCTCGGGCTTCGCCCTTCATGCGAGGGTGCTCCCAGGAAGCAACCCGTTCAATGCCTGGGCGTGGCCCCCTCGCCGCTAACATGCCCGCCTCTCGTGGCGGCAGTCCAGTCCCCACCAATGCCCCCGCCGACGCACGATCCCTCCGACGAGGCCATGTGCCGTCGCGCGCGCGAGCGCTTCACCGCCGACCGGAAGCGCGGCGGCCGCGTGCCCAGGCGACGCCGGCGCCACGCCGCTCTCCCCAACCTGATCATCATCGGCGGGCTGAAGTGCGGGACGACCAGTATCCACCACTACCTCGGCCTGCATCCCGAGATCAACATGTCGAAGCCGAAGGAGCTGAACTTCTTCGTCGAGGAGCTCAACTGGGACCTCGGGCTCGGCTGGTACGAGGGCCGCTTCGACGACCGCTTCCGGGTGCGAGGCGAGTCCTCGCCCCACTACACGAACATGCCGTACTTCCGGGGCGTCCCGGAGCGCATCCACCGCCACGTGCCCGAGGCGAGGCTGATCTACATGGTCCGCGACCCGATCTCGCGGATGCTCTCTCACTGGCGCCACGCGGTCGGCGCCGGCTATGAGACCCGCACGATGGCGGAGGCGTTCGCCCGACCCGACCAGACCTACGTGACGCGCTCTCGCTACTGGATGCAGCTTCAGCCCTACCTCGAGGTGTTCGACCGGGATCAGATCGAGGTGATCACCCAGGAGGAGCTCCAGTCCGACCGCGAGGGGACCATGCGCCGGGCCTTCGGCTTCGCCAAAGTCGACGACGGCTTCCACTCGGAGCAGTTCTCCCGCGAATGGGAGAAATCGACGGCGAAGGAGTCAGACCGCTACCAGTTCATGGAGAAGCTGATCAAGCTGCCGGTCTTTCGCTCGTTCGATCGAAACTTCGACCGCTTCCCCGAGCGGCTCCGCTGGATGGTCGAGAAGGTCGTGCACGACCCCGAGGCGCCGTCCGCGCCGAAGCCGGAGCTGCCGGATGCGATGCGTGACTCGCTGACCGAGCAGTTCAAGGACGACGTCGCCGCCCTTCAGCAGTTCGCCGGCCGCGAGTTCGCCGGCTGGAAGCGATACTGACCCTCCTATGAAGGTCGCAGTCGCCGCCGACGAGCGCGTGGGCGTCGCCGAGGCGGTGGTGGAGGAGCTGCGCGCGCGCGGCCACGAACCGATCCCGCACGGCGCCCTGGCCGAGGGCGAGCGGGACGACTGGGCCTGGGCGAGCGAGGCCGCAGCCCGCGATGTCGCCGAGGGCCGCGCCGAGCAGGCCGTGGTCTGCTGCTGGACCGGGACCGGCGCTTCGATCGCGGCGAACAAGGTCGATGGGGTTCGCGCCGCCCTCTGCCTCGACGCGCAGACGGCCGAGGGGGCGAGGAAGTGGAACGACGCCAACGCCCTCGCGATCAGCCTGCGCGCGACATCCGAGGCCGAGCTCACCGAGATCCTCGACGCCTGGTTCGCGGGCGCGGCGAGCGCCGAGGACGGTGACGCGGCCAACATCGAGCACCTGGCCGAGATCGAGGACGGCGATTGACCGAGGGGGCAACCGAACCCGCTCCCTCGCGCATACCCGGCGAGACCCATCGGGTCCGCCGGCTGCTCCCCGACCCCGCCGACACCACGGTCGCGCAACAGCTCGCCCAGCTCGACCTGGAGCCGCTCGCGCGACCCGAGCGCCCCTATCTGATCCTCAACTTCGCCACGACGCTCGACGGCCGGGCGGCCATCGGGGGCAGGTCCGGGCCGATCGGCAGCCGCACCGACATGGAGATGCTCCAGCGCCTGCGGACGCGCGTCGACGCGGTCATGATCGGCGCGGGGACGATGCGGGCCGAGCGCTATGGCCGGATCGTCTCCAACCCCCAGCTGCGGGCATACCGTGAGCGGACCCTGCTCGCGCACGATCCGCTCGCGGTGGTCATCTCCAACCGGCTCGAGCTCCCCTGGGATGCGGGCCTGTTCACCAACGGCGGCGGGCGGGTCGTCATCTTCACCGCCTCCGATCAGCGGCCGCCCGAGACGGCGACGCCGGTGAAGGTGATCCGGCATCCCGACGGCGTCGACCTCGACGAGGCGATGCTGTGGCTTCGCACTGAGCGGGGGATCCGCTCCGTGCTCTGCGAGGGCGGTCCCACGCTGCACGGCCGGCTGCGGGAGGGCGGCCTGGCGGACGAGCTCTTCCTCACGATCGCCCCGAAGATCGCGGGTGGTGAGGGCCCGCGGATCCTCGAGGGGGCGCTGGCCGACGTGGACAACGTCGAGCTCGCCTGGCTGCTCGAATCCGAGAGCGAGCTCTTCGCCCGCTACCGCGGGATCACGGCGGGTCCCGGCGGCGCAGAGTAAGTTTCAAGCGTGGACTTCAAGGCGTCTCCCGAGGTCGAGTCACTGCTCGAGCGCATCCGTGCGTTCATGGACGAGCACGTCTTCCCGGTCGAGGCCGAGGCGGTCAAGGCGATCGACGACGAGGTCAGGCCGGGCAAGCCCTACCCCGAGATCCTCGTGGGAATCCGCGAGACGGCCAGGGAGCAGGGGCTCTGGAATCTCTTCCTCCCCGACGGCGAGTACGGCGCCGGCCTCAGCAACTGGGAGTACGGGATCCTCTGCGAGCAGATGGGCCGCAGCCCGCTGATCGCGCCGATGGCCTTCAACTGCTCCGCGCCCGACACCGGGAACATGGAGATCCTGGTCGACCACGGGAGCGACGACCAGAAGCAGCGCTTCCTGCAGCCGCTCCTCGACGGCGGGATCCGCAGCTGCTTCTCGATGACCGAGCCCGAGGTCTCTGGCTCCGACCCGACCACGCTCCAGACCCGGGCCGAGCTGACCGATGACGGCGAGTGGGTGATCAACGGGCACAAGTGGTTCACCTCCGGCGCGAACGGCGCCGACTTCGCGATCGCGATGGTGGTCACCGACCCCGACGCTCCCCCGTACACGCGGGCCAGCATGATCCTGGTGCCGGTGGACACGCCGGGCTTCGAGCTGATCCGGAACGTGTCGGTGATGGGCCACGACGAGGGCCCCGGACACTGCGAGATCCGCTACACGGACTGCCGCGTGCCGGAGGGGAACCTGCTCGGCGAGCGCGGGGCCGGCTTCGTCATCGCCCAGGACCGGCTCGGGCCGGGCCGCATCCACCACTGCATGCGGGCGATCGGGACCGCCGAGAGGGCGATCGAGATGATGTGCGACCGCGCCAACTCCAGGGACTCATTCGGCGGACCGCTGGCCGACAAGCAGTTCGTCCAGGACTTCATCGCGAAGTCGCGGATGGAGGTCGACCAGGCTCGGCTCCTGACCCTATACGCCGCCTGGCAGATGGACACCGAGGGCAAACGGCGGGCACGACAGGCGATCTCGATGATCAAGGTCGTCGCGGCGAACGTCGTCATGGACGTCCTCGACCGCGCCATCCAGGTGCACGGCTCCCTGGGGATGTCGGACGACACCCCGCTCGCCGGGATGTGGCGCTTCTCTCGCATGCTGCGCGTCGCCGACGGACCCGACGAGGTCCACAAGATGGTGATCGCCCGCCGGGAGCTGAACCGGGCCGCCAGGCGGGCTGAGGGCGCCGACTCCGGCAATGGCGAGCGGCGCGCTCCTGTCAGCGGTACCGATGGCTCGCCGGAGCCGGCCAAGGCCGCGCGCTAGCGCTCTGCGAGCCGGCCGATGATCGCGGTGGCGCGCTCCAGCACCCTCTGATCCTCCGGCGGCAGCTCCTCGATCGCTGAGACGAGCCACCCCACCCGGCGGCGGCGGTCGTCCTCGAGGGTCTCGCGCCCGGCGGCGGTCAGCTCCACGAGCGCGCGGCGTCCGTCGTCCGGATCGGGACTCCGCTCGACGAGGCCCTGAGACTCGAGCTCGCTGACGGTCTGGGCCATCGACTGGGGACGGACGCCCTCGGCGGAAGCGAGGTCGCTGACGCTCGCCTGCCCCTCGCGGTCGAGACGCCCGAGGACGGCACCGTGGTGAAGCGGGAAGCGGTGCTCGGCGCGCAGGCGGCGAAACAGCTGGCCCATCACGACTCGCAGCTCGCTCGCCGTCGCCGGAACGTCAGTCTTGGTCTTGGTCGTCGTCATCTGCCGAATATACCGCCGAGATAGGCAGGTAACTTGTGCAGTCTACCTGTACAGTTGAAGAGGATGCACGATCGCTACAAGTGGATCGCCCTCTCCTGCTGCACGCTCGGGGTGCTGCTGGCGACGCTCGACGCCTCGATCACGCTGATCGCGATGCCCGACATCTTCCGCGGCATCCGGCTCGACCCGCTGGTCCCCTCCAACAGCTTCTACCTGTTGTGGATGATCCTCGGGTACCTCGTCGTCACCAGTGTCCTGATCGTCAGCCTGGGCAGGCTCGGCGACATGTACGGGCGTGTCCGGATCTTCAATCTCGGCTTCGTCGTCTACACCGTCGCCTCGCTGCTCCTCACCATCGACTGGATGACCGGGCAGGCGGGTGCGCTCTACCTGGTGGTCTTCCGGATCTTCCAGGGCATCGGTGGCGCCTGCCTGCTCGCCAACGCAGCGGCGATCATCACCGACGCCTTCCCTTCGAACCAGCGTGGGATGGCGCTGGGAATCAACAACATCGTCGGGGTCAGCGGGATGTTCGTCGGCCTCGTCCTCGGCGGCCTCCTGGCGCCGATCGACTGGCGTCTGGTCTTCCTGATCTCCGTCCCGGTCGGGGTCTTCGGCACCGCTTGGGGGTACCTCAAGCTCGAGGAGCGAAGCAAACCGCGGCGCGCCTCGATCGACTGGTGGGGCAACCTCACCTTCGCCCTCGGCCTCGTCCTGGCGATGGTCTCGGTCACCTACGGAATTCGCCCCTACGGCGGCTCACCGACGGGCTGGGAGAGTCCCCGGGTTCTGATCCTGCTCGCCTGTTCGGTGGTTTCGCTGATCGCCTTCGTCCTCATCGAGCGGCGGGCCAAGGACCCGATGTTCCGCCTCCCTCTCTTCCACATCCGGGCCTTCACCTTCGGCACGCTCTCCACCTTCCTGGCGGCGGTCGCGCGCGGCGGCCTGATGTTCATGTTGATCATCTGGCTGCAGGGGATCTGGCTGCCGTTGCACGGCTACGACTTCACCGAGACGCCGCTCTGGGCGGGCATCTACATGCTGCCCCTGACCGTCGGCATGCTGGTGGCGGGACCGACCTCCGGCTATCTCTCGGACCGCTTCGGCGCTCGTCCCTTCGCCACCGGCGGAATGCTCCTCACGGCGCTCAGCTTCGGGCTCCTGCTGATGCTGCCGATCGACTTCGCCTACCCGGTGTTCGCCGGCGTCCTGCTCCTCACCGGGATCGGCATGGGTTTGTTCGCCTCGCCCAACAGAGCGGCGGTCATGAACAGCCTGCCGCCCGGCGATCGCGGCGCCGGCGGCGGCATGAACCAGACCTTTCAGAACTCCGCACAGGTGATCTCGATCGGCATCTTCTTCACGCTGCTCATCGTCGGCCTCTCGTCGAGCCTTCACTCCACCCTCTTCAGCGGCCTGCAGTCCCATGGCGTCTCGGCCGCCGCCGCCCACCAGGCGGCCGACGTGCCGCCGATCTCGGTCCTCTTCGCCGCCTTCCTCGGCTACAACCCGATTCAGCACCTGGTCGGGCCGCACGCGCTCGCGTCGGTCTCGCCCGAGCAGCACGCCGCGCTGACGGGACACAGCTTCTTCCCCCACCTGATCGCGGGCCCATTCAGCGACGGCCTCACGGCGGCCTTCACGTTCGCCATCGTCGCCTGCCTCGTCGCCGCCGGCGCCTCCCTGCTGCGCGGCGGCCGCTACCACCACGCCGACGAGCCGGAGGCCCGACCCCAAATCGCGAGACTGGAGGAACAGCATGCGCGTTGAGTGGCACGGCCAATCCGCCTTCACGCTGACGGCGAACGGCACCAAGGTCTTCATCGACCCCTTCGGCGACATGTCGGGGCTCGCCCGGGATCGGGGGATGCAGTTCGACTACCCGCCGATCCACGCCGAGGACGTCGACCTGCTGCTGATCACGCACGAGCACGTCGACCACAACGGGGCCGAGTCGATCGCGGGCGAGCCGACCACCCTCCGCGCGACCGCGGGGACGCTCGACTCACCGGTCGGCGAGGTGATCGCGATCGCATCCGAGCACGACGACGCGGCGGGAACCAAGCGCGGCCCGAACACCATCTTCGCCTTCGAGCTCGACGGGATCCGCGTCGCCCACCTCGGCGACTTCGGCCAGGCCGGGCTGCGGCCGGAGCAGGAGGCGGCGCTCGAGGGCACCGATCTGCTCTTCGTGCCCGTCGGGGGCGGCCCGACGATCGGCGCCGAGCAGGCCGCCGCGATCGTCGCAGCCGTGGAGCCGCGATGGGCCGTTCCGATGCACTACCGCACGCCCCGCATCGGCTTCCTCGAGACAGAGGAGGAGTTCGCGGCGCTGCTGCCCCGGGTCGAGAGGCTGGATCAGCCCGGCTTCGACACGGCGGATCTGCCCGACGGGGACGGCACCCTGGTCGTCGTCCCGGCGGCGCCCTGAGCGGGAGCCCCTAGGGCAGGCGGTCGCTGGCGTCCTTCGCCGCGCCGGCGAGACGCTCGACGATCTTCGCGAACTCCTGGAAGCCCTCGTCGGTCTTCCCGTACTGCCCGGAGGCGTAGCGGGCGTAGACGCCCTCGAGGATGATCGCCAGCTTCCAGAACCCGAGGGCGACGAAGAAGTCGATCTGGCTCAGATCCCGGCCCGAGCGCTCGGCGTAGCGCTCCCGGACCTCCTCTCGCGTCGGGAAGCCCGGCGCGATCGTCGCCGGGGCGAAGAGGGGCATGAAGTCGTCGCCCGCCTCCGACCAGTAGACGAGCAGCATGCCGACGTCGGCCAACGGGTCGCCCAGCGTGCAGAGCTCCCAGTCGACCACGGCGGCGACCTCGCCGGACGGCGCCAGGATCATGTTGTCGAGGCGATAGTCGCCGTGCACGATCGTCGCCGGCCCCTGCTCGGGGATCCGAGCCGAGAGCCGCTCGTGCACCTCGTCGACCGAGGGCAGCTCGCGAGTCTTCGACTTCTCCCACTGGCCCTGCCAGCGCCGGAGCTGCCGCTCGACGTAGGCCTCCTTGCGACCCAGTTCCCCGAGGCCGACCGCGTCGGGATCGACCTCGTGGATCGCGACCAGGGTGTCGACGACGCGCTCGCCGATCGCCCGGCGCCGGTCCTCGTCGAAGATCTCGGCATCGTCGACGGAGCGGAGGATCGGCCCGTCAACGAAGCCCATGACGTAGAACGGCGCCCCGTTGACCGACTCGTCCTCGCAGAGGCCGACGACCGGCGGCACCGGGACGGGGGTCTCCTGCAGCGAGGAGATGGCGTAGAACTCCCGGCCCATGTCGTGGGCAGATCCGAGCCGCTTGCCCAGCGGGGGGCGCCGAAGCGCCCAGGCGTTGCCTGCCGTGTCGCGAACCCCGAACGTCATGTTGGAGCGGCCGCCGGAGATCCGCTCGAAGCTCAACGGAGGTGCCACCTCCGGCACGTTCTCCCCGAACCAGGCCTCGACACCCGCGCGGTCGATCCCCTCGGGGGCAGCTTCGGTCGTGGCCTCGTTAGCCTGCTCCTCCATGCCGGGAGCATATGCGGCCGTCTGCTTCGATTTCGGCGGGGTCCTGACCACCTCCGTCTGGGACAGCTTCGCCGCGTTCCTGCGCAGCGAGGGGCTCGAGCCAGACAAGATCAAGAACCTCTTCCGGCACGACCCCGAGGCAATCGCAGACCTGCGCGGCCTCGAGATCGGGGATCTCACGGAGGGCGAGTTCGAGGAGAAGTTCGGGCGCCGGCTCGGGCTCAAGGATCCGGACGGCCTGATCGACAGCATGTTCGCCGGCATGGAGCCGGACGTGGCGATGGTCACCGCCTGCAAGGAGATCCGGGCCTCGGGCATGCTCACGGGCCTGATCACGAACTCCTGGAGCACCGACCACTACGACCGCCGGCTGCTCGCCGAGCTCTTCGACGCCGCGGTGATCTCCGCAGAGGTGCACATGCACAAGCCTCAGCCCGAGATCTACCGGCTGGCCGCCGACCGGCTTGGGGTGAGGACCGAGGAGTGCATCTTCGTCGACGATCTGCGTGAGAATTGCGACGGCGCCGAGGCCGTCGGCATGACGCCCGTCCTTCACCGCAACGCGGCGGAGACGATCGCGAAGCTCTCCGAGATGACCGGGATCGAGCTGGACGTCGCCGCCCAGCGCCACGGCTAGCCGCCTGCAGCGATCATCGCGACGCCCGCCAGAGCCAGGATGACGCCGGCCCACTGCAGGGTGGCGAGCCGCTCGCCGAGCACGGCGTGGGCCAACGCCACCGTGAACGCCGGGTACATCGAGCCCCCCACCGCAACCACCGGCAGCACTCCCCTCGTGGAGGCAATGGCGAAGAGCGCATTGGCGAGCACGTCGAAGACACCGATCACGATCAGCACCGGCCAGACGGCGCCGACGCCGTCGAATCGCGTCCGCGTCGCGAGCAGCGCGACGAGCACCGTGGCGACGCCGCCGACCCGCACCGCCATGATCGCCCAGCCCGGCCGATCGGTTGCCGCTGCGTCGAGGCCGGTGAAGAAGATGCCGAAGCCGAGGCCGGCGACGATCGCCAGCGCGACCGAGAGGCGGGCGGCCCTGGCGCTCTCCGCCCGCTCGGGCTGCTCCTCGTAGCTGAGCACGACCACCCCCGCGATCGCCGGGACCAGACCGGCGAGCTGGATCGCACCCGGCGACTCCCCCTCGGCGAGCCCGATGACGACGGGCACGACGACACCGAGCGAGGCGATCGGCGCCACCACGCTGACCGTCCCCATCGCCATCGCGGAGTAGAAGGCCGCCAGCCCCCCGAGCGAGGCGGCGCCGGCGAAGAAGGCAATCGCGAGCTTGCCCGCCGAGATCGAGTCGGCGCCCGTGACGGCGATCAGAAGCGCGATCAGGACCAGGCCGGCGGGCTGGGAGACGGCCAGCACCGCGAGCACCGGCAGCCGCCGGGTCTGCAGCCCGCCGAGGAAGTCCGAGATTCCCCAGGAGGCCGCCGAAGCGAGGCTAAGCGCCAGCCCAACCACGCTCGGAGACTCTGGCAGTCCCTAGTTGCCGAGCAGGCCGTTGACGGTGTTGTTGACCCCGCCGACCACGTTGTTGACGGTGTCGTCGAGCGAGTCGGTCGCGCCGCCCGTGCTCCCGCCGCCCGGAAGCTGGACGCTGGGGACGCGCGGCGTCTGAATCGAGGGCGTCGAGGGGCTCGACGAGCCACCCCCGCCGGAGCCGCCGCTGGAGCCTCCGCCGGTGCTCGTGCCCGAATCGGTCCGCTCGACGCTCCCGGTCGAGGTGCCGCCGCCATCGCCACCTCCGGAGCCGCCGGCAGAGCCGCCGCTGTCCGAGCTCGCGCCCGCGGTCGCACCGGTGGAGGCGCTGGCGAGTGCGACGACCGCGTGATTGAGGCCCGCGGTGGGCTTGGTGGCGGCCGAGGCGGGAGCCGCGCTGGGGCCGCTGGTGACGGCGGAGAGGCCGCCGGCTACGCCCGAGAATCCGCCCCCGAAGCCGATCGCGGCGGCCACGGCGACCGGAACGGCCAGGAGGACCGCTCCTGCAACTCCTCGCGCCACGATGCGGCGGCGCCATGACGCAAGCAATCCATTACCCATGGTGGTCCCCTCGCGGGCGTAGTGTACGGGCTTCAACGGGCCTAAGCAAAAAAGATGAGATTCAACCCCTCCTTGACTTCGCGCTTGCGAATCGGCTTTCTGGTGCTGTTCGCTCTACTCCTGCTCGTTTCGTTGCTGGGGGTCGGGCGTCTGTTTCAGGTACGGGTCAACTACGAGGACGACATCTCTCGCTTCTTCCAGCTCGAGCTGGAGAGCGAGCGCCTCCGCTCCGCCTTCATCCTCGAGCAGGCGGCCGTGAGGCCGCCGACGGGGCAGAAGCTACCCAGCCAGGCCGAGATCAATCGTGCCGCGGCGAACTTCTCTGACGCCGTCAGCCGCGCCCGAGATCTGACCGGGAGCGACGTCACGCTCACCGCGGATCTCAACCAGCTGGTCGCGAACGAGAACGCCTGGCGGCAGAAGGTCGCCCAGCCGCTGGTCAAGGGCAAGATCCCCCCGCCGGGCGTGGAGAGCCGGCAGACCAAGGCCGTTACAGACAGCGGGCAGAAGCTCGCGGATGCCACACGCGATGCCCGCGACGGCTCACGCGACCACGCCCGCACCGAGACTCGCAACACCACGCTGCTCGTCGCGGCGGGTCTGGCGGGAGCGCTGCTGGCCGCGCTCATCCTCTTCTCGGGCCTGATCAACTCCATGCGGGCACCGCTTGGAAGGCTGGTCGAGGGAGCGAGGCGACTTGCGGGCGGGGACCTGCGCACCCGAGTCCAGGTCGGCGGCCCCGTCGAGATCGCCACCTTGGGGCGAGCCTTCAACGAGATGGCGAACTCGCTCGAACGCGACGCTCGAGAACGCGATCGCGTCGAGCAGATGAAGGACGACTTCGTGCTCACGGTCTCGCACGAGTTGCGTACCCCGGTGACCGTGGTCAAGGGCTTCGCCGAGATGCTGACCGCGCAGCGACAGTCCCTGAACCCCCGCCAGTACGAGGCGGCCGAGGTGATCGCCGAGAGCTCGGCGCAGCTCCAGAAGATGATCAACGACCTGCTCGACCTAGCCCGCAGCGACGCCGGCAAGCTCAGGATCGAGCCGCATCCGACCGAGGTCGGCCCGCTCGTTCAGCGAGTCGGGCGTCAGATGCGGCCCCACTTCGAGGAGCGCGACCAGACCCTCTCGGTCAGCATCCAGAAGGACCTTCCCGAGATCGAGGCGGACGCCGACCGCATCTCACAGGTCCTCGCCAACCTGCTGACCAATGCCAACAAGTACTCGCCGGAGGGTGCCGACGTGAAGCTCGCCGCCACCCGGGTGGACGACGAGATCGAGTTCGCGGTCGCCGACAACGGCCCGGGCCTGGGGGAGGAGGAGCTCGAGCATGTCTTCGATCGTTTCTGGAGGGCGCAAAGCGGCGAGACTCAGGAAGTGGGCGGAACGGGTCTCGGACTCGCGATCGCGAAGTCGCTTGTGGACCTCCACGGTGGAGCGATCTCCGCGGATTCGAGCGAAGGCGAGGGCGCTACCTTTCGCTTCGTGCTGCCGATCGCCAAGGATGGCCGGCCGACGCGGACGGAACCCGCGAGCAGGACGAAAGCGGGAGCGCCGACTTGACGCGCCTCCTCGTCGCCGACGACTCAGAGACCGTTCTGCTGATGCTCCAGCGAAGGCTGGAGATGGAGGGCTACGACGTGGTCACGGCCACGGACGGCATCGAGGCCCTCGAGCGTCTCGAGGAAGCCGGGGCGGATGAGCCGGACGTCATCCTGCTCGACGCGATGATGCCCAACAAGTCCGGCACCGAGGTCCTCGAGGAGCTGCGCGGCGCGGGATCCAAGATCCCGGTGGTGATGATCTCCGCTCATCTGGATGCCCAGGAGCCGGATCGGATGCGCAGTCTGGGGGCCACGGACATCATCCCGAAGCCATTCGAGTGGGACGACCTGATCGGGAAGATCGAGGAACTGGCCGGGAACTCGGGCGTCGGCGGCGACGGCGCCTAGCTCCGGGCGATCTCCATCCGGATCTGCTTCCCCTTGAGCTTGGTGCCGTCGAGGTAGGAGACCGCGCGCTCGGCCTGATCGGCGGCGACTTCGACGAATGAGAAGCGGTCCAGGACCCGGATGGAGTGGATCGCCTCCTGCGGCAGGACGGCCCCCTCACGCAGAGCCCAGCTCAGATCCTCCTCGTCGATCCCGCCGCTCTTGCCGCGGTTGACGAACAGCTTCACCGAGCCGTTCGGTGCCTTCGGCGGCGGGCCCTCGTGGTGGCGCGGGGTGGGCGCGTGCTCGAGGCGCTCCTCCGGCGGCTCCCACTCGCCGATGTGGGCCTTAACCACCCGCTCGATCTCCCTCAGCTCGCCCTCCTGCTTGGAGGTGACGAACGTGATCGCCCTGCCGGTCCGGCCCACTCTTCCCGTGCGGCCGATCCGGTGCACGTAGACCTCGGGGTTGTTGGGCATGTCGTAGTTGATGACGTGGGTGACGTGCTCGATGTCGAGTCCCCGCGCCGCTATGTCCGTGGCGACCAGCAGGGGCGTCTTGTGCTCCTTGAACGAGATCATCACCCCGTCGCGCTGCCCCTGGCTGAGATCGCCGTGGAGCGCTTTCACCCGCAGCCCGTCATCCGCCAGCTGCTTGCCGAGCCTGGCGGCGCCGATCTTCGTCCGGACGAAGATGATCGCCTGCTCGGGCTCCTCGGCCCTCAGGACCTCCTCCAGTCGCTCGAGCTTCTTTCGCGGCTCGACCTTGACGTAGGCCTGCTCGACCGAGTCGACCGTGAGCTTTCGCGGAGTGACGCGAATCGTCACGGGGTCGTACATGTACTGCTCCGCGAGCTTGGCGACGGGGCCCGGCATGGTCGCGGAGAAGAGCAGGGTCTGCCGCCCGCTCGGGCACATCCGCAGGATGCGCTCGACGTCCTCGATGAAGCCCAGGTCGAGCATCTCGTCGGCCTCGTCGAGCACGACGTACCGAGCCGCGGTGAGCACCAGGGACTGGCGCGAGATCAGGTCCATCATCCGGCCCACGGTCGCCACCACGATCTGGGCGCCCGAGCGCAGCCGCGCCTGCTGGTCGCGGATCGGCGCGCCGCCGAAGACCGCGACGACGTTGACGCCCTCGAGGTGCTCGGCGTACGCGCGCAGCGCCTGGGTCACCTGGATGCAGAGCTCGCGGGTCGGGGTCAGGACGATCGCCTGCGTCTCCTCGTTCTTCGGATCGATGTACTCGAGCATCGGCAGCCCGAACGCGGCGGTCTTGCCGCTGCCCGTCTGCGCCTGCCCGATCACGTCGTGCCCACCGAGGACCTCGGGGATGGCCTGCGCCTGGATCGGGGTCGGCTCGGCGTATCCCAGTTCGTTCAGCGTCTGCAGGAGGCCCTCGGACAGGCCGAGGTCGGAGAAGGAGGTCTGGGCCTCCTGCGTAGCGGTTTCGTCATTCATCAGGCGGAGGGGTCGAGGAGCAGCTTCCCGCTCGTCCGGCGCTCCTGGATGTCCTCGTGGGCGCGCGCGGCTTGGCTGAGCGGGTAAGTGTTGCCGATCACGACCTCGAGCTCGCCACTCGCGACCGCGCCCAGAAGGTCGACGGTCATCGACTGGATCAGGTCGCGGCGCCGTGCGATCAGGGCGATCAGCCAGAAGCCGAGCACGGACTTGGACGTCTGCAGCAGGTAGTTCGTCTGCACCTCGTTCGGGTGTCGGGCCGCGTTGCCGAAGACGACCATTCGGCCCAGCATGCCGAGAGATGCCAGCTCGGCCTCGAATCCCGTGCCGCCCATGTGCAGCACGACGTCGACCTTCTCGCCTCCGTTCGCCCCGAGGATCGCCTCCTTGAGGTCCTCCGAGCGGGAGTCGGCGGTGGCATCCGCACCGAGCCGCTCCGCGAGCAGGCGCTTCTCCTCGCTCGAGGCGAGCGCGATCACCTTCGCGCCGGCGCGCTTGGCGAGCTGCACGGCCAGGCTTCCGGTCCCGCCGCCCGCGGCCTCCACGACCACCGTCTCCCCCTCGCTCACGTGGGCGCAGTAGTGGATCAGGGCGTGGGCGGTGAGGCCCTGGAGGAGGAGTCCCGCTGCCTGCTCGTCGCTGACCTCGTCGGGAAGTGGCACCAGCCAGGCCTCCGGCACGACGACCTTCTCGGCGTAGCCGCCATTTGCGATCAGCGCGGCGACCCGACGGCCGTCGGGCGTGACCCCGGAGACCTCGGCGCCGGGAACGAGCGGGAGGGTCTGTTCGGCCAGATAGTCGTTGCGGACCGCATGGGTGTCGGCGAAGTTGATTCCGGAGCGAGTCACGTCGAGCACCACCATCCCGTCCCCAGCCTCCGGGTCGGGCAGATCGACGTACTGGAACACCTCGGGCCCGCCGAACTCCTCGATCTGAATAGCCTTCACTCCCGAAGCGTATGGCACTGACCGTCGTCGGCAGCATCGCATTCGATTCCGTTCGCACCCCCTTCGGGGAGCGCGACAGGATGCTGGGTGGCTCGACAGTGCACTTCAGCCTGGCCGCGAGCTTCTTCACCGAGGTTCGGGTGGTGGGTCCCGTCGGCGACGACTTCGGAGACGACGACCTCGCCGTTCTCCGGGACCGCGGCGTGATCACGGACGACATCGAGCGGATCTCCGGCGGCGAGACCTTCTTCTGGCGGGCGCACTACGAGTACGACATGAACGTCGCCCACACCGACGACACGCAGCTCAACGTCTTCGCCGACTTCGACCCGAAGCTCTCCGACGCGGCGAAGCGGTCCGAGCTGCTCTTCCTCGGGAACATCGACCCCGAGCTCCAACGCCGGGTCCGCGCCTCTTCCGAGGCCGAATTCGCCGCCCTGGACTCGATGAACTTCTGGCTCGAGAGCGAGCGTGATTCCCTAGTCGCGGCAATCGGCGAGGTGGACTGCCTGATGCTCAACGACGCGGAGATCCGCGAGCTCACCGGGGAGCCCAACCTGGCCCGGGCCGCCCGGGCAGCGATGGGAATCGGCCCGGGGGTCATCGTCGCCAAGCGCGGCGAGTACGGAGCTGCCCTGTTCTCCTCGGAAGGGCTCTTCGCGATCCCGGGCTACCTGCTGGAGGACGTCCAGGATCCGACCGGGGCGGGCGACTGCTTCGCGGGGGGATTCCTCGGGTACCTCGACAGCCGGCGGGCGGCAGGTGACTCCGTGCGCGATCCGGCGGTACTGCGGCAGGCGATGGCATATGGCTCGGTGCTGGCGTCATTCAACGTCGAGGATTTCGGGACCGACAGGATCCAGCGCTTGACCAAGGACGAGATCGAGGCGCGACTGCGGGACCTGCAGCAGATCACCCGCTTCGAGATCGAGACGTCTCCGACGAACTAGGCGGCCCAGGGCCTAGGTATCCAGCCGTGCCTCATCGAGGTCAAGCTCCGCCTGGATGCGACGGAAGACGTCCTGCTTGAGGCGACCCTCCCGCCGCAGCTCGAGCAGCGCCGCCCGTTCATTGATGATCAGGTCCTCGCGCAGGCGGCGGTAGCCCTCGAGCGGGTTCTCGATGGGCGTCTCGCCGTCAGCCCCCGAGAGGGCGGAGACGCAGCGCGCGAAACGCGCCTGGTAGATCTCGCGAAGGCGGTCCAGGACGTTGTCGGGCACACCGGGCTCCGTCCCCTCGATCTCCTCGAGCCGGTCAAGCGCAGCCTGCGCCGCCGCCAGCCGGGCGGTGGCCTCCTCCGGGGACCAGGCGGCATGGGCCTGCAGTCCCAGGCGGCGGACCACCCAGGGGAGTGTCAGCCCCTGACCGACCAGGGTGACGAAGATGACGGCGACCGTCAGATAGATGATCAGGTCCCGCGAGTCGAACGACGCCCCGGAGTCAAGCGTGAAGGGCAGCGCCAGAGCCGCCGCCAGCGAGACGGCGCCGCGCATTCCGCTCCATCCGATCAGCATGTTCTCGCGGGAGTTCTCTCCCGGGGACCAGGCGCTCGCCCAGGGAACGAGGCGCCCGAGGAGAGCCGGGAGAAAGGGCCAGACCAGCCTCACGGCGACGACCACTGCGGTGACCAGCAGGCCGTAAGCGATGATCTCGCCGACGCTGAATTGCTCCCCCACGTTCCGGAGCACCTCGGGGAACTGGAGGCCGACGAGCACGAAGAGGAGCGCGTTGAGGGCGAAGATCAGGGTGCTCCAGAAGGCCTGGGCGTTGAGCCGGGTGTCCGCGTCGAAGACCTCGTGGGAGCGCCAGCCGGAATAGAGGCCGGAGCTGACGGCCGCCAGCACCCCCGAGGCGCCGATCCCGTCCGCGAAGGCGAACGCCGCGTAGGAGAGCAGGACCGTCAGGACGATGGAGAGAGGCACGTCGTCCAGCCGTCGCAGCGCCCGGGACGCCAGCCAGGCGAGCGCCACGCCGATCGCGATGCCGCCGATGACGCCGACGACCAGGTCGTCGAACACCGTGCCGGCCGTGAAGGCTCCGCTCACCACCGCCGCCAGGGCGACCTTGTACGAGACCAGGGCGACGGCGTCGTTGAGCATGCTCTCGCCCTCGACCACCGAGGCGACCCTGTCCGACACCCCGACCCGGTCGAAGGTCGTGATCGCTGATACCGGGTCGGTCGGCGCCACGATCGCGCCGAGCACCAGCCCCTCCGCCCAATCGATGTTCGGGATCACGGCCTGGGCGATCGCGGCCACGATGAACATGGTCGCCAGTGAGAGGCCGAGCACCAGCCACGTGAGCGGGAGAGCCTGCGTGCGCAGTTCCCGCGGGGAGGCCCAGTAGCCGGCCGACTGCAGGAGCGGCGGCAGGAAGATCAGGAAGACGACCTCCGGGTTCAGGTCGAATGCCGGTCCTCCGGGGATGAATCCGATGGCGAGCCCGCCGAGGACGAGCACGATCGGGTAGGGGATCGAGACGAGGTCGGCGAGCCGCACCAGGACGATCGCCGCGGCAACGAGCGCGATCAGCGTCTCGGCATCGTTCACCGCGCGAGCATACGATCGCGCCCGCGATGGCAGACCTCACGCCCCCGCTCTCGGCCGAGGACCACGCTGACGGCCCGGAGCGCGCCGAGTTCGAGCTGGTCATGTACGGCGACTTCCAGTGCCCCTACTGCGCGGCTGCATATCCGATCGTCCGCCGGATCCGCGACCAGATGGCGGGCAGGCTGCTGTTCGCCTTCCGCCACTTCCCCTTGCGGGAGATCCACCCCGACGCCGAGCGCGCGGCTGAGGCCGCCGAGGCGGCAGCGGCCCAGGGCGCCTTCTGGCAGATGCACGACCGGATGTACGAGTCGGGAGGCGCGCTCTCCCGCGAGGACCTGCTCCGCTACGCGTCAGAGCTCGGCCTGGACACGGATCGGGTCGCAGCCGAGCTGGACTCCGAGGTCAATCGCCCGCGTGTCCAGCGCGACCTCGACAGCGGGATCGCCAGCGGGGTGACTGGAACGCCCGGCTTCTTCGTCGCGGGACGCCTGTACGGCGGCTCCTTCGACGCCCAATCGCTCAGGGCCGCGCTCGAGACCTCGCCCGTCTAGCCGCGGGCGCGGGTCAGTACTGGATGACCACCAGGCCGATCGAGAGCACCACCACCGCCCACGACAGGGCACGCAGCGATCGATCCAGCGGCCCCGCGAGCTCCGCGGCGGTCAGCGGGATCACGGTCCCGTCCTCGAGACGCTGCTCCCCGCTCACGGAGACGGTCTTCCGTCGCAGCCGCCGGACCGGAGTCGAGAGGCGGCGCTGGACGGTCGTCAGGCCGAAGCAGCCCGCTGCGACGAGCGCGCCGGCGACGACGACCTTCGCCGAGCCGAAGGAGAGGGTGTTGACCCACCAGGAGGTGAGAGCCGGAAACGCGCCCCAGGCCGCGGCCAGCCAGAAATCGGTGTGGAACCTGCCGCCGAAGAGCTCCAGGTTGTAGGCCACCGCGATGAAGGCCCCGGCGAGTACGAATGGGATCAGGGTGACCGAGACGATGACGCAGCCGACGATGCCGATGACGACCGCGCCGCCCAGCGAGCCGACCGCGAGCGCGATCAGGGTCCGGTCTGAGAGCTGGGTCTTCAGCGGGCGGCCGTTGAGCTCATCGAGGGTGTGGGCTCCGATGCCGACGGCGAGGAAGAAGGCCGCCAGTGTCGAGACGAAGCGGTCGGTGTGGATCTGCGAGGCGGCCGCCGCGCCGAGTGCCACGTTCGCCAGGTTCCATGCCGTGTACGGCGGGTGGAGCACGGTCACCAGGTCGCGCCAGCCGCCGGAGCGGAGGGCGTAGAAGGCGGGACGCCTCAGGCTCGCCTCGGCGACGGGGGGCTCCGCGTCACTCACGGGTCCCCCAGATGACGACACCGCCGCCCAGGCTCATCACCCGCGCCTCGACGTGCCCGACCCCGGCCCGCCGCCACAGCTCCAGCTGGCGATCCAGCGGGAGCCGCCGGTAGAGCTCGGTGATGCTGGGTCCCAGGAAGCGCCCCACCTCGTACCAGTCACGGGAGATCAGCCGTCCGAGAACCGGCATGGCCAGTCGCGTGTAGGCGTCCCAGAGGCCACGGGCGACCCGGTTCGGGGGCAGCATGAACTCCAGCGAGGCGACCCTGCCACCTGGCTTCACGACACGGGCGAGCTCCGCCAGGGTGGCGCCCGGGTCGTCGACGTAGCGGAGCAGGTAGGTGAAGGTGAGATGGTCGAACTCGCCGTCGCCGAAGGGCAGCGACTCCGCCTCGCCCCGGACGAGCTCGATCCGCTCCCCGAGCCCGGAATCCGCCCGCAACTTGGCCCCGGCGCCCGCGAGCATCTCCGGGCTCTGGTCGAGCCCCACCACGGAGCAGCCGTACCGCCTGACGAGGGCGGTGGCGACCATGCCGGTACCCGTGGCGACGTCGAGAACCCGCTGGTCCGGACGCGCCGCGACTTTGCGCACCATCGCCCGGCGCCAGCGGGGATCCTGGCCGAAGCTGAGGAGGGCGCCCGCGAGGTCGTAGCGGCGCGGCAGGCCCGAGAAGAGGGCGAGTGTCTCCTCCTTGTTGGGCCGGTTTGCCGACGACGCCACCGTGAGAAGATATGCGGGTACGCCTTATGCAGGGTCGCCCAGGCGCGACCCGTTCAGTCGAGGAGGCTTGATGGCGACGAAGCAGGAGACGCAGCAGCCGCAGGTGGATGCCTCGCGGGACGGGGCGTCGGGTGGTGACACCCTGAGCGTCACCGACAACCGCACGGGCAAGAGCTATGAGCTCGAGATCAGCGACGGGACCGTCCGCACGATGGACCTGCGCCAGATCAAGGTCGACGAGGACGACTTCGGCCTGATGGGCTACGACCCCGCCTTCACGAACACCGCCTCGTGCCGGTCGGCGATCACCTACATCGACGGCGAGGCGGGGATCCTGCAGCACCGCGGCATTCCGATCGAACAGCTTTCGGAGCAGTCCACCTACCTCGAGCTCGCCTACCTGCTGATCTTCGGGGAGCTCCCCACCCCCGCCCAGCTCGAGCGCTGGACCTTCGACGTCACCCACCACACCTTCGCGCACGAGGACATCAAGAAGTTCAACGAGGGCTTCCGCCACGACGCCCACCCGATGGGGATGCTGCTCGCCAACGTCGGCGCGCTCTCGACCTTCTACCCGGACGCCAAGCACATCGACGATCCGGAGGAGCGCTACATGGCCGCGATCAGGCTGATCGCCAAGGTCCCAACCCTCGCCGCCTGGGCGTATCGGCACAGCATGGGCCTGCCCTACGTCTATCCCGACAACGAGCTCTCCTACTCCGAGAACTTCCTCTCGATGCTCTTCAAGATGGAGAACACCTACAAGCCGGACCCGCGGCTGGCGAAGGCTCTCGACGTCCTCTTCATCCTGCACGCCGACCACGAGCAGAACTGCTCGACCAACGCCGTCCGGTCGGTCGGCTCCTCCGGGGTCGATCCGTACTCCGCCGTGGCGGCGGGTGTCGCGGCGCTCTACGGCCCCCTGCACGGCGGCGCCAACGAGGCGGTCCTGCGGATGCTCCGCCGGATCGAGACCGTCGACAACATCCCGGCGTTCCTCGAGGGCGTGAAGAGCCGCGAGGAGAAGCTGATGGGCTTCGGCCACCGGGTCTACAAGAACTACGACCCACGGGCGCGGATCATCAAGAAGCACGTCGACGAGGTGCTCGAGGCGACCGGCGACAACCCGCTGCTCGACATCGCCACCGAGCTCGAGAAGCGCGCGCTCGACGACGACTACTTCACGTCGCGCAAGCTCTACCCGAACGTCGACTACTACTCGGGACTGATCTACGAGGCGATGGGCATCCCGACCGACATGTTCACGGTGATCTTCGCGATCCCGCGGACCTCGGGCTGGGTCGCACAGTGGATGGAGCAGAACGAGGACCCGGAGCTGAAGATCGCGCGGCCGCGGCAGGTCTACACCGGCCGGCGGGACGTCGACTACACCCCCTCCGAGAAGCGCGAGGGGCCCGAGAAGATCACGGGCCCGCCGGCGAAGCGGCCAAAGCGCCCCCGGCGCGGCGCCTAGGCCGAAGCCGCTTCGAGCGCGCCATCGCGGTCGGCGAAGACGTCGATCCGCGCGATCCTGCGATCTCGCAAGGTGAAGAGGACCGAATGGCTCTCGTCCACCTCCAGGTCGCGCATCCGTCCGACGTTGCGCTGGATGACCACCACCTGCTCGCCGGCCTGCCGAAACTCGAGGGGGGCGATCAGGAATTCGTCGAAGGTCGCGAGCAGATCGCTCCAATTGCGAATGACTCCGTCATAGCCACGCTGGACGGTGCCGCCGACCGCGCCCGCCGGCGGGTGAATCTCGACCTCGGGATCGAACAGCTCGGCGGCGGCGGTCGTGTCTCCACCGAACACCTCGCGCAGCCGGGCCAGGTCGATCGGCTCGAGGCCGCCATCCGGATCGAGACCCCAAAGGCGGAAGGCGTCTCGGACGACCTCCACGTTCTCCCCGGCCATCGGCTCAGTATCCCAGGCTAGTCTGCCCGCGCGTGGGCAAGTGGAAGGTCACGGTCCGGCATGGGTCTCGTGTCGGGAGGGAGAAGTTCGACTCGCTCGACGAGGCGATCGACGAGGCGCGCCGGCGGGTCGACGCCATCCGTCGCGACGACCGGCTGCCTCCGATCACGGTCTTTCGCAAGCACACCCCCGGTCAGCGCGTCAACGCCCGGATCGAGGTCTCGGGGCCCGGCATCCTCCGCTCGCCCGAGGGCGGCATCGACGTGATGGGCGATGGACACGCGATCGCCTACACCGGCGCTGTGCGCAAGGAGACGATCGACGCCGACAGCCTGGACGATGCGTTCGAGCGCCTGAAGGAGGCCCTCGACCACTGAGGCCGCGGGAATAAGCTCCGACCGATGGCGGAGAGCGTCGAGGTCGGTCGCCGCGTGCGGCTCCCGAACGGAGCGGGGCGCCCGATCCAGGTCTTCATCAACGGCACCGAGCAGCACGAGGGGACCGACTACTCCGTGCGGGGCCGGGAGATCGTCTTCTCACGCCCGCTGGTCAAGGAGAAGGTGAGCGGCGCCCGCTGGATGGCGATGCTCCTCGGCCTGTTCGGCAGCTATGGGAAGAACGAAACGGTCGACGTCCACTTCCGGCACGGCGGCAAGACGCGGGTGATCGCCGATGCCAGGATCGAGAGCTGATGCGCGTCTGCCTGATGATCGAGGGACAGGAGTCCGTCACCTGGGAGGACTGGCTTGCCCTGGCCGACGCCTGCGAGCGGAGCCCGATCGAAGCGCTCTTCCGCTCGGACCACTACCTCTCGGTCGTGGGCAGGGCCGATCGGGGCTCTCTCGACGCCTGGGCGACCATCGCCGGCCTCGCCGCCGTCACCACCGAGGTCGGGCTGGGGACGATGGTCTCGCCGGCCACCTTCCGTCATCCCTCGGTGCTGGCGAAGAACGCCGTCACCGCCGACCACATCGCGGGCGGCGGCCGAATCGAGCTGGGAATGGGCGCTGGCTGGCTGGAGGCCGAGCACGTCGCCTATGGGTTCCCGTTCCCACCGCTGGGCGAGCGCTTCGAGCTGCTCGAAGAGCAGATCGAGATCGTCCGCCGCGAGTGGGAAGAGGGGGCGCTCGACTTCGAGGGCAGGCACTACGCGGTCAAGGGGAACGCGCTGCCCAAGCCGCTCGCCCCACCGAACCTGATCGTGGGCGGGCGCGCGAGGCCGCGCAGCCTGCGGCTGGCCGCTCGCTGGGCGGACGAGTACAACCTGGTGATGATGACCGCCGAGGAGTGCGCCGAGGCGGTCCCCCTGGTCAGGGAGGCATGGCTGGAGGCGGACCGGCCTGGCCCGGTGATCTCGCTGATGACGAGCTGCATCATCGGCTCGGATGAGGTCGACCTGCTGGAGCGGGCGCATGCCACCGCCGAGGCCCGCGGTGACGATGCGACCGACCCCGAGGCCTACCTCGAGGCCGAGCGCCCGAACACCCTGATCGGCACCGTCGCCCAGATCCGAGAGCAGCTCGAGGGCCTCGCGGAGATCGGCGTCGAGAGGGTGATGCTCCAGTACCTGACCCACCGGGACCTCGACGGCGTCGGCTACATCGCGGAGCTGGCGGAGGCGTGATGGAGCGGCGCGAGGTCACAGCCCAGGTGCCCGCAGCCGACCCACGCGAGGCGCACGCCCGGGTGACGCCGGCCGCTGCGCACGAGGCCGCGCGGGAGGTCTTTCTCTCGGGCCGGCGACTCGACATGCTCGAGCTGTCGCGGAGGCTCGGCGTGGGCCGCACCACCCTGTACCGCTGGTGCGGGCACCGCGAGCGGCTGCTCAGCGACGTGATCTGGTCGCTGACCGAAGAGCGGATCCACGCTTTCGAGGCGGCGACCGTCGGCCTCCGTGGCAAGGAGCGGCTCCGCGAGGGGATCCGCCTGCTGATGGAGTCGGCCGCCCACGACCCCGCCCTGCATGCCTTTCTTCGCAACGAGACCCACGCGGCGCTCCGACTGATGACCGCGCCGGGGGCCGGCGACACCCTCCACGACCGGCTGATCGCGGAGCTCTCTCGCCTGATCCGGGAAGAGAACGAGCGGACCGACCTCCACCTCCGCGCCGAACCCGAGGTGGTCGCGATGACCATCGTCCGGGTGATGGAGGCGTTCATCTACAACGACACCATCGCCCGCGTCGAGCCGAGGATCGACGAGGCGATGCGTGTCCTCGACTTCCTCCTGTCCTAGACGGCGGCCGGCTCGCCGGCACCGAGGCCGGAGAGCTCCGCCACCCGCTCGCGATGGTCGCGAGGGGTGCCCAGCATGCGGCCCGCGACGCGGCCGCGCTTGAGCCAGAACTGCAGGTCGTTCTCCCAGGTGAAGCCGATCCCGCCGAAGACCTGCAGCGCCGAGGCCGGGACCTCCCAACCCGCGTCCGCAGCCCGTGCCGCGGCCATCGCCGAAGCCAACGGCAGCGACTCGGGCTCGGCGTCGGCGGTCCAGGCCCCGAAGTAGGTGAGCGAGCGGGACTCCTCTGTGCCGAGCAGCATGCCGGCGATGCGGTGGCTGACCGCCTGGTAGGCGCCGATCGGGCGGCCGAACTGCTGCCGCTCCCGGGCGTAGTCGGCAGCCAGCTCGAGGGTCCGCTGCGCGATGCCGGTCAGCTCGGCGGCGATCGCGATCGCCAGCCGGTCGCGGCCGGCGTCGACGTCGCCGCTCAGCCGCTCGCCCGCGGCCTCGGAGACGAGTCCGTACACGCGGGTCGAGTCGATCGCCTTGAAGGGCTCGAAGTCGACCTCCGAGGCGGGCGCCAGGAGGGCGCCCTCTCCGTCGAAGGTGACGACCACGTCGGCGCGCGGCAGATCGCAGAAGATGGTGCTCTGACCGTCGGCGAAGCCGCCGAAGGCACCGGTGGCCTCACCCGAAGCGAGCTTCGGCAGCCACTCGGCGCGCTGCTCCTCGGAGCCGGCGGCTGAGATGACGAGCCCGGCGCCGGCGCTCCCCAGGAGCGGGCTCGGCGCACAGGCGTAGCCGGACTCCTCCAGGAGGACCGCGAGCTCGACCATGCCGAGCCCCTGGCCGCCATCGTCTTCGGAGATCGCGATTCCCGGCCAGCCCAGCTCCGCCATCTCGCTCCAGAGCGAGTCGTCGTAGGAGTCGGCGTCCGCGAGCTGCCGCACCTTCGCGGGGGTGAACCGCGCGGCGAGGAACTCGTGCGCGGTGCGCTTGATCTCCTGCTGCTCGTCGTTCAGGTCGAAGTTCATTCGCTACCTCAGCCTCGGGAGCCCGAGCACCGACACCCATCCACCGCGCGTGCTTGGAGTCGCGTTCATGGTCACCTCAGTCGTGGCAGGCCAAGCACGCGCTCGGCGATGATGTTCTGCAGGACCTCGGTGGTGCCGCCCTCGATCGAGTTCGCGCGTGAGCGCAGGAAGCGGTAGCTCCAGTCAGTCCCCGCGCGCAGCCCCTCGGGCCCCAGCACGTCGTTGGCGAGCTCGGTCAGCTCCTGGTTGTAGTCGGCCCACTCCCATTTGGTCAGCGACCCCTCCGGACCGGGGATCCCGGTCTTCATCGTCTGTGTCAGCGCCCGCAGGGAACCCAGGCGCATCGCCTCGATGCCGATCTGCAGCTGGGCGATCTTCTGGCGGATGACCGGGTCCTCGTCGAGGCCCCGCTCGCGGACGATCGCGATCAGGTCCTCCATCGAGCGCTTCAGCCCGATCACCGCGGCTGCGCCGAGGCCCGCCCGCTCGAACATCAGAGTCGTGATCGCGACCTGCCAGCCGCCGCCGACCTGTCCGATCACATTCTCATCGGGGATCTCGGCCTCCTCGAGGAAGATCTCGTTGAACTCGGCCTCGCCGGTGATCTGGCGGAGGGGCCGGACGTCGACGTTGGGCTGCTCCATGTCGAGGATGAAGTAGGTGATCCCCTTGTGCTTCGGTGCGTCCGGGTCGGTGCGCGCCAGCAGCATGCAGTACTTCGCCTCGTGCGCATAGGTGGTCCAGACCTTCTGCCCGGTCACCTTCCAGGTGCCATTGGCCTTGACCGCCCGAGTCTTGAGAGAGGCGAGATCCGAGCCCGACTCCGGCTCCGAGAAGCCCTGGCACCAGATCTCGTCGCCCGAGAGAATCGGCTCGAGGTAGCGCTCCTTCTGCTCCTCATTGCCCTGAGCGATCACCACCGGCCCGCCCATGACCAGGCCGAGGACATTGGCGGGTGCGGGCACGCGCTGACGGGCCAGCTCCTCGTTGAAGATCGACTGCTCGATCAGCGTGGCGCCCTTGCCGCCGTACTCCTCGGGCCAGGCGATCCCGGCCCAGCCGGCCTCGTGCATCTTCTTCTGCCAGGCGCGACGGAACTCGAACTCCGCGGCGTCGTCGCCCTCGGGCGCCTGGCCGGGGTGGTTCTCCTCCAGCCAGCTCCGCACCTCGTCCCTGAAGGCGGCCTCCGACTCGGTGAGGCTCAGGTCCACGGCCGCAGCCTATCTGACTGGCCGACTGGCCAGTCAGCCGGATACGGCGGGCCGTGGACTCCGTCGGGCCCGCCACTCGGCGGTCTCAGCCGACGAATGTGTAGTCGCGCTCGATCCGGCCGTCCCCGGCGAGCACGAGCACATTGAGGCCGCCGCCGGTCACCTCGCCGTCCTCGTCGACGGCCTCCCAGTGGAACTTGACGACGTCATGGATCCCCTCGGCGTCGTCACGCCTCCGGAAGCTCCATTTCTCGCCGGCGACCCAGTGCTCATATCCCGAGGTCGCGCGAACCTCGATCTCCGCCCGGCCCCGCGCTTCGATGATCGCGCTTGCACCGACCCCCGGCCCCGCCGCGATCCGCCGGGCCTCGTCGGGCGGCTGCAGCAGGTGCCAGGCGTCCTCCGTCCAGAGCTCGGCGATCAGACTCCGGCGCCGTTCCGGATCGACCTCGTTCCAGACCGCGACGTAACGGTCCGCCAGCTCCGCCGCGCTCCGCTGCGCCGCGTCTATGTGCTCACCCACCTGGCTCATCGGCTTGCCTCCATCCGTTCTCGACGATGAAGATGAGGCTCCCGGAGATGGGCGGCGGCGTCGATTACCTCCTATGTAACGTTGGGCCGGTGGCCGTCCAGACCGAACAGGAGCCCCGGACAGCCGGAGAACTGATCCGCTTCTGGCGCACCCGACGGCGACTGACACAGCTCGAGCTCGCCCTGGACGCGAACGTCTCCACCAAGCACCTGAGCTTCGTGGAGACCGGGCGCTCACAACCGAGCCGTCAGCTTCTCATTCACCTGGCCCTCCATCTCGACCTGCCGATCGCCGAACGCAACCGCCTCCTGCTCGCCGGCGGATTCGCACCGCCCTACCTCGAGCAGCCTTATGACGGCGAGGTGATGCAACCGCTGCGGGGTTCGTTGCGGCGCCTGCTCGCCGCCCACGATCCGAACCCGGCCCTGATCGTCGACGGGCTCTGGAATCTGATCGAGGCCAACGAGGCGGCTGCGCTGCTCTGGGACGGGGTCGATCCGGAGCTCCTCGAGCCGCCGATCAACATGCTCCGCCTTGGAGTGCATCCAGGCGGCCTGCCGAGGATCTCCTCGATGACCGCCGCCTGCAACGTGCCTCTGATCCGCAAGCTCAAGCGGAAGAGCCGCGAGGATGCGGACCCCGCCCTCGGTCGGCTGATCGAGGAGGTCGAGTCCTACCTTCCGGCGGATCTGCCCGATGCTCCCGCCACCCAGCCGGTGGTCTCGCTCGATCTGCGTACGAGCCTGGGCGACGTTCGCCTCTTCACGGTCATCGCCACACTCGGCGCCCCTCTCGAGGTGACCGCCGCGAACCTGGCGATCGAGACCTTCCTGCCGATGGATGAGCAGAGCGCCGCGCTGCTCGCCGAGCTCAGTGGTAGATCGCGAGCAGGATGACCACGCTGGCGACCCAGGTCACTCCGGCGCCGATCATCCCGTAGTCCTCGAGCAGGATCGCGTCCGTGGAACGCGTGTCCTTGCGGTCGTAGATCAGGTAGAGGTAGCGGAAGATCCCGTAGAGCACCGGCGGGAGGGTGGCGAGCATCTTGGACCCGATCAGGGGCGAGTTCACGGCGTAGATCGCGTAGCTCATCACCGTCGCGGCGGTGACCAAGGCGACCATCTGGTCGAGGAAGGGGATCGAGTAGTGCTCAAGCACCGGGCGGCTCTTTGTCCCGGCGTGGAGCTCCGAGGTGGCCTCCTGGCGGCGTTTTGTGAAACCGAGGAAGAGCGCGACCATGCCGGTGCAGAGCAGGAGGAACGCAGACGCATCGGCGCCGACGGCGACCGCGCCGGCCAGCACCCGCAGGACGAAGAGGCCGGAGATGGTCATCACGTCGAGGATCACCTCGTGCTTCAACACGTAGGAGTAGAGCGTCGTGCCGACCCCGTAGGCCAGCACCAGGCCCCCGACCTCGAGGCCCTCGAGCAAGGCCGACCCGGCCAGGGCGAGGACCGCGAGGACGATCGCCAGCCCGATGGCGGTCGGAATGGGGAGCTCCCCGGCGGCGATCGGGCGGAAGCGCTTCGTCGGGTGCTGGCGGTCCTCGTTGACGTCGTGCGCGTCGTTCACGAGGTAGCCGGCCGAGGCGACCATGCAGAAGGCGGCGAAGGTCACCGTCGCGTCCACGACGGCGTCGAGGTCCTTGTACTTCGCCGAGAACAGGAGCCCGGCGAAGACGAGCAGGTTCTTCACCCACTCCTGCGGGCGCAGGGCGACGATGACCGCGCGCAGAGGGCCGCGGCGGGGCTTGGGGGCCGGGACGTCGGCTGCCGCTTCGGGTGCCTGCGTCTCGGGCCTCTCCCTGGTCAGGGGACCGGCCATGGACAGGACAGGGTAGTGACCGGAAATGACCTCAGTGGAACGCTTTTATTCGCCGCGATCCGGGTCGATCAGGACGCCCGGGTTGAGCACGGCGGAGGGATCGACCGCGCGCTTGGCCCCCCGCAGCGCATCCGCGAACGGTTCCGGACGCTGGGCGTCGTAGGACGGACGGTGGTCGCGGCCGACCGCGTGATGGTGGGTGATCGTCCCACCGGCGTCGATCACGGCAGCGGAGACCGCCGCCTTGATCTCGTCCCATTGCCCGACCTCGTCGCCGCGCCTGGCCTTGGCCAGCACCGTGTAGTACGGCGCCGGGCCGTCCGGATAGACGTGGGTGAAGCGACAGCTGATCCGCGGCGATCCTGGTCCCTCCACGGGGCCGCCGGTGGCCTCGGCCACCGCCCTGCGCGCCGTCTCCAGCACCCCGGCGTGAAAGTCCGGGAAGCGATCCCAGGTGATGGCCGTCTCGAAGGTGTCGGAGAGGATCCCGCAGGCGACCAGCGAGTCCCTCAGGTAGGGAGCGAAGAGGAAGGCGTGGCGCCAGGCGTTGACGGGATCCTCACCGGGAGCGGACGGCGCCGGAGCCTCCCGGCGCGCCTCCGGGCCGGGCTGGTCGGCCGACTGGACCTTCACCTCGCCCGCCCGGCCTCCATGCTCCGCCGCCGCCTCGAGCGCCACCTGGAGCGCGTCCCCGACCGGATGGTGGGCCGACTCGAAGCCGAGGACGAGAACGGCCTTGCCGGGCGGACCGGCTGAGGAGACCTCCGACTCGACCGGGTCGAGCAGCCGGCAGTTCGACGGGTAGAGGCCGGCCTGGGAGATCTCGCGGACCGCATCCGCCCCCGAGGCGAAGTCGTCGAAGGCGACCGCCGCGGAGACCTTCTCGGTCGGCCGCTCCCGCACGCGAACCCAGGCGTCGACGATCACCCCGAGGATCCCCTCCGAGCCGAGGAGCATCCGGTCGGGGCTCGGGCCCGCACCGGAGCCAGGGAGCCGCCGGCTCTCCCAGTCGCCGTCCAGGGTGACGGCGCGGATCGACTCCGTGAGATCGTCGATGTGCGTGTAGAGGGTCGCGAAGTGCCCTCCCGCGCGGGTCGCAATCCAGCCGCCGAGCGTCGAGTACTCGAAGGACTGCGGGAAGTGGCGCAACGTCAGGTCATGCTCGCGGAGCTGCTCCTCGAGACGCGGGCCGGTGGCGCCGGCCTGGATCCGGGCCGCCAGCGAGATCGGGTCGACCTCCAGGACCCGATCCATGCGCCGCATGTCGATCGTCACGACCCCCCTGTAGTCCTCGAGCTCCCGCGGCTCGACCCCGCCGACGACGCTCGTGCCCCCGCCGAAGGGGATGGCGGCCGCCTTCTCGTCGGCGCAGTAGTTGAGGATCAGGTCGACGTCCTCTGCCGACTCCGGATAGGCGACAAGGTCCGGCGGATTCGGGAACTCGCCGCGGAAGCCGCGGACCACATCGCGATACGCCTTGCCGAGCGAGTGGGTGATCCGCTCGTACGGGTCATTCGCGAAGACCCCGGCCAGGTGCTGCGGGGCCTTCAGCCGGCTGTCCGGCAGCTCGACCGAGTCGAGCGGCACCGGCTCCTCGATCTCCTCGACCTCGAACCCGAGGCGGTCGGTCACCGCCCTGGCGACTTCCTCGACCTGCTCCTTCGCGGGCTGCTGGTCCTCGTAGCCCCAGCCCCACCACTTCAAGCGGCGACTGCCAGACACATTCTCGGATCGCTCCTCAGCTTCGCTTCCGGCGCGCCCTCGCATATCCCGGGCCGCCTTGGTCATCGGGACGGGACGACGATCACCGCTACCAGTGAACTCCCCTCATCAGGTAGGCGAAGGCGACTCCCTCGGTGGAGAGCTCCTCCTCCTTCTCCTTCGCCGGCTTGCCGTCCTCCTTCGCCTTGCCCTTCGCGGCACTCGACTCTGGAAAGAGCTTGTAGGCCGTGTTGAGGATCGCGTCCGAGGCCTTCGGCGCGATGTTGTAGAGCAGCTCGCCGAAGTTCCCGAGCCGGGTGGCGACCTTCTTGGGCTTGGTGATCATCGCCCTGGTGATCAGCTCGGCGGCCTCGACCGGTGTGATGGTCGGGAAGGCGTCATACATCTTGGTCGGCGCGATCATCGGCGTCCGCACCAGCGGCATGTGGATCGTCGTGATGTGGACCCCGTCGTCGATCACCTCGGAGGCGACACAGCGCGACCACGCATCGAGGGCCGCCTTCGAGGCGACGTAGGCCGAGAACCGCGGTGTGTTGGTCTGCACGCCGATCGAGCTGATGTTGATGATGTGCCCGCCCTTGCGGCCGTTCTTTTGCTTTCTCATCTCCGGCAGCAGGCTGAGGATGAGCCGCAGCGCGCCGAAGTAGTTGAGCTGCATCGTCCGCTCGAAGTCGTGGAAGCGGTCGTAGGAGAGCTCCACCGAGCGGCGGATCGACCGGCCGGCATTGTTGACCAGGATGTCGACGCGGCCGTGCTCGTCGAGCACCTCGTTCGCCATCCGCTCGACGTCATCCAGGTCCGAGAGGTCGGCCCGGTGGATGAAGGCGGTGCCGCCGGCCTCCTCGATCTCGTCTCTCGTCTCCTCGAGCTTCTCGGGGGTCCGCGCGACGAGCAGGACCTTGGCGCCGGCCTCGCCGCACTTGATCGCGGTCGCCTTGCCGATTCCCGATGAGGCGCCGGTGATCAGCACCGTCTTGCCGCCGATCGCCCCGGAGAGCGAGCGATCCTTGAACAGGTCGGGGTCGAGATTTCGCTCCCAGTAATCCCAGAGCTTGTCCGCGTAGCTCGGCAGGGGCGGCACGGAGATGCCCGTGCCCTCGAGTGCCGTCTGCGTCATGGTCGAATCGAAGTCGGTCGGGTAGTTGATGTAGACCAGGACCGAGCGCGGAATGCCGAGATCCGCGAGGACCTGATCGGTGATCCGCTTGACCGGCGGCAGCATCGTCAGCCCGCTGCGGACCTGCTTCGGGATGAAGTCGAACATCCGGGAATCGATCCGCATCGCCGCCTCCGGCGCGTGCGCGGCCTTCGCGAAGACGTTGATCACCTGTCCCGCAGTGAGTGGCTTCGGGTCCGTGAGGTGGAACGCCTGCCCGTCGAAGCCGTCGATGTGGGCGATGTGGTCCATCGCCTTGGCGACGAAGTCGACCGGGACGATGTTGATCCTGCGGCCCTCGATCCCGATGCCCGGGAACCACTGGGGCACCGCGTTGCGCGCCCGCTGGAGCAGCTTGAAGAAGTAGTAGGGGCCGTCGATCTTGTCCATCTCCCCGGTCTCGGAGTTGCCGACGACGATGCCGGGCCGGTACACCCGCCAGGGAACCTGCGACTCCTCACGCACCACCGCCTCCGACTCATGCTTCGTCAGGAAATAGGGGTGGTTGTCGAGCTTCTGGGCCTCGTCGAACATGTCCTCGGTGAACGTGCCCTCGTAGAGACCGGCGGCGGCGATCGAGCTGACCATGTGGAAGCGCTTCGCGTCAAGGTCCTCGGCGAGCTGGACCGCGTGGCGCGTTCCCTCGACGTTGGCGATCCGCTGGCTCTCCGCATCCGCGGTCATGTCGTAGATCGCCGCCAGGTGGAAGAAGTGGTCGATCTCGCCACGAAGCCCATCGATCTGATCCCCGAGGCCGAGGTTCTCCTGGGAGAGGTCGCCGATCACCGGGACGATCCGCCCCTCCTCAGCGCCCCAGCGGCTTCGCAGCTCCTCGAGGCGGCCGCGGGAGCCCTCGCGCACCAACACGTAGATGGTCCCCTCGCGCTCGAGAAGCCGTTCAACCAGGTTGCGTCCGATGAACCCGGTCGCGCCGGTCACGAAGTAACTCATCTCACCTCTCCCTCCGTTCCACGCTCAGAGCGGAACTTACACCGCGCGCGCCCCGAGCCGCTCGGGGGTTTTGCCGGGCAGGTCCGAGCGCAATAATCAACGCGTGGGGATCTTCTACGACCCGGCGAGCAACCCAGGGCCCGAGAGGGACGAGCGGCTGAGCGCCGCCGCCGGCCGCGTCGAGCTGCGGCCGGCCGAGAAGGCGGCCTGGCTCGGGAGCCGCTCGCTCGCGTGCCCGGCGTGCGACATGCCGATCGCGATCACCGCGCCGGTCGGCTTCTCGGACGAGATCGCCTGCGCCTTCTGCGAGACGACCGCGCCGACGCGCGAGTTCATCCGCGAGCAGGGCTGGCCGGCGGTGGATCTCATCGCCCGGATCGGGTAAGAGCGTTCCTGCGAATCGCCTTCGGGGAACGTCATACAGTTAGTAAGGGGAATGGCGACTAAGCAAACGGTCCAACTTCTGATGCCCGAGATGGGTGAGTCGGTGACCGAGGGCACCGTGCTCGAGTGGCATGTCGCGGAGGGGGATTCGGTCGACGAGGGACAGACGATGGTCGAGGTCTCGACCGACAAGGTCGACGCCGAGGTCCCCGCTCCCGCCGCCGGAACGGTGACCAAGATCATCGTCCAGGTCGACGAGGAGGTGGACGTCGGCAAGCCGCTCGCCGAGATCGATACGAACGGCGGCCCCCCGGAGGCGGGCGAGGACTCCGAGCCCGAGACCGCCGATGAATCCGCCCCCGAGGCGACCGCCGAGTCGAACGGCGCGGGCTCCGACAGCGACGCCCAGGAGAAGGCGACGACGGACGACGCCTCCGTCTCGGCCGGCAAGGAGCTCGAGGGCGGCGGACTGGAGATCGTCATGCCCGAGATGGGCGAGTCGGTGACCGAGGGCACAGTGCTCGAATGGCACGTCGCGGAGGGCGATCAGGTCGCCGAGGGGGACACCGTCGTCGAGGTCTCCACCGACAAGGTCGACGCCGAGGTCCCCGCCCCCGCCTCCGGGACCATCAGGAAGATCCTGGTCGGGCCCGACGAGACGGTCGACGTCGGCAAGCCGCTGGCGGAGATGGCGAAGGGCGACGGCCCCAAGGAGGCTGAAGTGCCCGCACGAGCCGGCGGCGAAACGGCCTCGGGTGAGGCGGCCGACGGCTCCGAGGGCGCCTCCTCCGACGCTGACGGCGCCAACGCCACCCCGGTGGCCCGCCGTGCAGCCCGGGCGAACGGGGTCGACCTGAAGGCCGTCAAGGGCACCGGAGCTGGAGGGAAGATCACGAAGGCCGACGTCCTCAACGGACAGGGCAACGGCGCGGCGGCGGCGGAGGGCGAGACGAAGCCGCTGCGTGGTCCCGCGGCCACCCTCGCCCGGGCGATGGACGACAGCCGCTCGATCCCGACCGCCACGTCGTTCCGTGAGCTGGCGGTCGACACGCTCGACGCCAAGCGCAAGGCCCTGAACGGGGTGCTCAAGGAGCGCGGCATGAAGGTCAGCTTCACCCACCTGATCGCGTGGGCGATCGTCAGGGCGGCACGGGAGTGGCCGGTCATGGCCCGCCACTTCGAGGAGATCGACGGCAAGCCGAACGTCGTCGAGCCCGGGAGCGTCAATCTCGGGATCGCCGTGGACGTCGAGCGCCGGGGACAGCGCTCGCTGCTCGTCCCCTGCATCAAGGGGGCGGACGGCCTCGACTTCTCGGAATTCCACTCCTACTACGAAGAGCTGATCACCAAGACGCGGGAGAACAAGCTGACCGCGGACGACTTCCAGGGGACGAATATCAGCCTGACCAATCCCGGAGGACTCGGGACGGTCGCCTCGGTGCCCCGGCTGACGACCGGGCAGGGGACGATCATCGCCGCGGGCTCGCTGGCCTACCCCGTCGAGTGGCGCCACGCGCCGCCGGAGAAGATCAAGGCCCTCGGGGTCTCCAAGGTCATGACGATGACCTCCACATACGACCACCGTGTGATCCAAGGGGCGGAGTCAGGGAGCTTCTTGCGGCGGATCGAGGAGCTCCTCCAGGGCGAGGACGACTTCTACGAGTCGGTCGCCAGCGACCTCGGGATCGATGCCGGCCCGATCACCGCGGCGCACCCGGCGGCGGCCTCGTCTCCGCCACTCGCGGCGCCGGGCGCTCCGGGCCCCGCGAGCGCCGCCGCGAAGCCCAACACCGAGCTCCTGCAGGCCGTCCAGGCCGCCACCTCGCTGCTGAAGGCCTACCGCACCCACGGCCACCTCGCCGCGCGCCTCGACCCGCTCGGCTCCGAGCCCAAGGGCGACCCGGCTCTGCAGCCCGAGAACGTCAACCTCACTCCCGAGCTGATGTCCCAGATACCGGCCGAGATCCTCCGGATCGGGGTCGAGGGAGAGACGCTGCTCGATGCCCTCCCGCGCATGCGCGAGGCGTACTGCGGCACGATCGCCTACCAGATCGAGCACCTCTCCTCGCACCAGCAGCGCATGTGGCTGCGAGACATGATCGAGACCGGCTGGCACCGGAAGCCGCTCGATCCCGAGGAGAAGCACGAGCTCCTCAATCAGCTGATCCGGATATTCGGCTTCGAGCGCTATCTGGAGAAGGCCTACCTCGGCCAGAAGATGTTCTCGATCGAGGGCCTCGACACGGTGGTGCCGATGCTCAACGAGGTCTTCGAGATGGCCCATACCGAGGGGGCCCACGACGTGGTCATCGGCATGGCGCACCGCGGCCGGCTCAGCGTCCTCGCCCACAACATCGGGCGCCCCGCCGAGGCGATCCTCGCGGAGTTCGAGGGGGCAAAGGCGATCGAGGCGGTCAAGTCCCTCGCCGCGATCCCCACCGGCGGCACCGGCGACGTGAAATACCACTACGGCCACAAGGGCGTCTACACGGCCAAGGACGGCTCTGAGATCGGCGTGCGGCTCTACCCCAACCCCAGCCACCTCGAATACGTCGATCCGGTGGTCACCGGCGCCGCCCGCGCCTCCCAGACGACCCGCAGGGACGGGCGGCTGGAGCACGACCCGATGGCGGCCGTCCCGGTGCTGCTGCACGGCGACGCCGCCTTCCCGGCCCAGGGTGTGGTGGCCGAGACGCTCAACCTGCAGTCGCTGAAGGGCTACGCCACCGGCGGCACCGTCCACATCATCCAGAACAACCAGATCGGGTTCACGACCGACCCCGAGGAGGGACGCTCGACCCCGTACGCGGCGGACATGGCGAAGGGGTTCAACGTCCCGATCGTCCACGTGAACGCCGACGATCCCGAGGCCTGTCTCGCCGCCGCCCGCCTCGCGATGGCGTACCGCGAGCGCTGGGGCCGCGACGTCGTCATCGACCTGATCGGCTACCGCCGCTTCGGCCACAACGAGACCGACGAGCCGGCCTACACCCAGCCGCTGATGGCTCAGAAGATCAAGGAGCACCCCCCTGTCTCGCAGCTCTACGCGGAGGAGCTGGTCAAGGAGGGGATCGTCACCCCAGACGAGGTGGAGGAGCGCAACGAGGAGCGGCAGAAGTCCCTGAGGACGGTCCACGACGACCTTCGCCAGAAGATCGAGTCGGGCGAGTACGCGGACCCGACCCAGACGGGCACCGGCGAGCTCGACCGGACCCGCAGCCCGAGCGTCGAGACCGCCGTCCCCGAAGAGAGGCTGCGCAGGCTGAACGAGGAGCTGCTGCGCGTGCCGGACAGCTTCACGATCCACCGCAAGCTGCGCAAGCCGCTCTCCCGTCGTCTCGAGGCGATGGACGAGGGCGGGATCGAGTTCGGACATGCCGAATCCCTTGCTCTGGCGTCACTGCTGACCGAGGACGTCCACGTCCGCTTCACGGGGCAGGACACCGAGCGGGGCACCTTCTCCCACCGGCATCTCGTCCTCCACGACGAGAAGACCGGCCTGCGCTACGCCCCGATCCAGAACCTCGAAGAGGCGAAGGCGCCGCTGGAGCTCCACAACAGCCCGCTTTCGGAGACTGCTTGTCTCGGCTTCGAGTACGGGTATTCGGCGCACTCGCCGGCCAGCCTGGTCCTCTGGGAGGCTCAGTTCGGCGATTTCGGCAACGCCGCACAGGTGATCATCGACAGCTTCATCGTCTCCGCGGAGGCGAAGTGGGGCCAGACGTCACGGCTCACGCTGTTGCTGCCCCACGGCTACGAGGGTGCCGGGCCCGAGCACTCGAGCGCCCGGATCGAGCGCTTCATCCAGCTCGCCGCCGAGGGCAACATCCGCATCGCCAACCCCTCGACCGCGGCGCAGTACTTCCACCTCCTGCGGCGCCAGGCGCACATCGCCAAGGCGCGGCCGATGGTGGTCTTCACTCCCAAGGGCCTGCTGCGTCTGCCGCGGGCCACCTCGACCCTCGAGGACCTCACCTCCGGCTCGTTCGAGTTCGTGCTCGACGACCCACGCGCGACGGACAAGGGGAAGGTCGAGCGTCTCGTGCTCTGCACGGGGAAGATCTACTACGACATCGACGCCGCTCCGAAGCGGGAGGAGATCGACAACGTCGCCATCGCCCGAGCCGAGCTCCTCTACCCCTTCGCCAAGGAGCAGCTCACCCAGCTGATCGCGAGCTACCCCAGCCTGAAGGAGATCGTCTGGGTGCAGGAAGAGCCCCGCAACATGGGAGCCTGGTCGGTGATGCAGCGGCGGATGCCCGAGCTCCTGCCCGAGGGCGTGGAGCTCGGCTACGTCGGCCGCCCGCCCCGCGCCAGCCCGGGGGAGGGCTACGCGGTCGCGCACACCAAGGAGCAGGAGCGCATCGTCCTCACGGCCCTGATGGGCCGGGCGGATCCGGCCTAGCCCGGGATCCGGTCACCATCCCCGTCTCTAGGCGAGCTGGTCCCGTGCGAGCGCGCTCGCGAGCTCGTCGATCTCGTTCGCATCCATCTCCGTCGGGATGACCCTCTTCACGGTTTCGTCCTTGGCGAAATCGAGGCCATAGGACACGACGAGGGCGGCTCGCACCGGCGCGTCCATCCCGTACTGAGCTTCGATCTCGGATGCGACGTCGTTCGCCATCTGCCGGATCGAATCCGGTTTCGCTGGCATCTCGGCTCCTTTCTCAGGGCGCGAAGAACTCGATCAGGAGCTCGTTGACGCGGTCGGCCTCGTCGTGATGGACCCAATGCGACGCATCGGCCAGGCGCTCCACGCGGTCGAGGTTGGGCACATCGTCGTGCTCGGGCTCCGCGAGGTCAGAGCCGAGGTAGGAGTCCTTCTCGCCCCAGATGACGAGTGTCGGCGCGGCAAGGGGACGAAGCTTGGCCGCGGCTTCCTTCTGGGACTGTCTCACCGACGCCCGGTAGTAGTTGATCATCGCCGCTGCCGCTCCCGGCTGGGACCATGCCTCGACGTAGCGCTCCATCTCCTCCGGCGTATACGGCGGGTTCGCTTCATGCAGGAAGTGCCGGAAGAAGTGCCAGTCCCGAAGGTGCACCACCTCCTCGGGCAGCCCCGGCGTCGCGAAGAAGAAGAAGTACCAGGACTTCCGGAGCTGGCTCGGATGGTGCAGTCCCTCCGACAGCCGTCGCGGATGGGCCGCATTGAGAATCGCCAGCTTGTCGACGACCTCGGGGTGGTTCATCGCCACGGTCCAGGCGATGCTCCCGCCCCAATCGTGACCGACCAACCGCGCCGACTCGGCACCGAGCTCTCCGATGAAGCCGCGGATGTCGTCAGCGAGCAGGTCGACGCCGTAGGCCTCGTAGCCCTCTGGCTTCGACGAGAGGTTGTAGCCACGGGTGTCGGGCGCGACGACTCGAAAGCCCGCCGCCGCGAGCGGCGCGATCTGCAGGCGCCAGCCGTACCAGAACTCCGGGAAGCCGTGCAGCAGAACGACGAGCGGCCCCTCACCCGCCTCCATGTAGTGCAGGCGGATGTCGCCGACGTCGGCGTAGCCCTCCCGGAGCTCGGTCTGCCCGTCGACCTCCTGGCCACTGGACGCTTCCATCAAGGATCTCCTCTCGCTCGGCAGATGACGAGGCTCAAGCCTATGCGCCGGCGTCGAGGTCGCGCCCGTCAAACACCCTGGTCGGTGCCCTGGTGCTGACGGGCCGTCCGGGGCGGCGCAGGCGCTAGCTTGCGCCCGTGGCCACAGCCGGACACGCCCATCCCTTTCCGAAGCCGGTTCCGGGCCCGCTCTTCAGGTGGGTAAAGATCTGCTCCTGGTTCGAGTCGGCCCTCTTCGCGTCGCTGCTCTTCTTTTGGATCGCGCCCGGCTACCCGTCGGAGACCTCCCTATTCGGCCTGCTGCACGGCATCGGCTACCTGGGGCTGCTCGGGCTGATCTTCTGGGCGGTGCTGCGCCGGGAGGCACCCTGGCCACTGCTGGCGGCGAGCCTGACCCCGATCGGGCCCTTCGGGACACTGATCGGGGTCGAGCTGATCGAGCGGCGCGGGTGGGGCATCGCAAAGCCCACCTGACCGGTTAACAAAAAATGGTTGACACCGCCGGAGCAATCTGGGGATAATCGGCGCCGAGAAGGCGGGAGGACGTACTACCTTCACAAGACTCGTCCCGGGGCCAGTCCCGCCTCCCGGGACGATCGCGTCGGAAATCCCTCCCTGGCTACCGACGCGCAGGCGTGGCGCGGGCCGTGTGGACCCCCTGCCTCCCGCGGCCCCGCCACGCCGTTCCTTTTCGGCTCAAACGAAATAGGGGAAATGGGGGCCACCATCTCGGTCAATCCGAGAGGAATTCGGCCGCCCTCTCGACGATGTCGGGGCGGTCCACCCAGGTCCAGTGACCCGCGCGGTCGATCATCTCCAGGCGGGCGTTCTCACCGATGGCGGCGGCATAGCGAGCGCTCCACTCGGGCGCGACGTAGGGCTCATATGTCGGCCACATGATCAGCGTCGGGCAGTCGATGTCGCCGAGGCGTCCGCCGGCCCCGGAGAGGACGTCCGGATCGGCCGAGCGGTAGAGCCGGAGAATCGCCCGGCGAGAGCCGTGATCGAAGTCGGACCAGATTCGGTCAATGAACCAGTCCGGCATCGGTCCCCGGCCTGCGTTCGAGATCCGGGAGAGCTGCCGGAAGGCGGACTTGCTCGCGGTCGCCATGAACAGCTCCCCGAGACCCGGGGTCCGCCAGACGCGTGCGACCCAATGCCACCGGTAGCCGGGAAGAAGCGGGACCGAGGTGTGGATCACGAGCCGCTGGAGCCGCTCCGGATGGCGCTGCGCGTAGGCCAGCCCGAGCCCTCCACCCCAGTCGTGCACCACGAGGGAGAACCGGTCGAGCCCAACGGCGTCGGTGAAGGCCTCGATCCACGGGACGTAGCCGTCGATCGCGTAGTCGAAGTCGGCGGGCCTGGCCGACTTCCCGAACCCCGGCAGGTCCGGAGCGACGCCACCGATCCGCTCCAGATAGGGAATCCAATCCCAGGAGGCGGTCGGCACGCCGTGCAGATAGAGGACCGGCGGGCGATCCTCGCCCCGGCTCTCGAGCCAGTGCGTGGGCAGCCCGGCCACCACCCCGGTTCGCTCGACCACGTCTAGGCGCGCGTGCGGAGATCGCGCAGGACTCGGTGCAGGATGCCGCCGTTTTGGAAGTAGCTCACCTCGTTCGGCGTGTCGATGCGGACGGTCGCTTCGAAGGTGACGTCGTCCGCGCCGTCGCGCAAGGCGGTGACCGAGACGGTCTTCGCCTCGGCATCGCCCAGGTCGCCGACCGTGAAGGTCTCCTCCCCGGTGAGCCCGAGCGAGCCGGTCGAGTCCCCATCCGCGAACTGAAGCGGGAGCACCCCCATCCCGATCAGGTTCGAGCGGTGGATCCGTTCGAAGCTCTCCGCGATCACCGCCCGGACGCCGAGCAGGCTGGTGCCCTTCGCCGCCCAGTCGCGAGAGGATCCCGAGCCGTACTCCTTGCCGGCCAGCACCACGAGGGGGACCCCCGCTTCCGCGTACCTCATGGCGGCCTCGTAGATCGTGGTCTCCTCGCCATCGGGGAAGTGCCGCGTGTACCCGCCCTCGCGCTCGACCAGCTGGTTCCGGAGGCGGACGTTGGCAAAGGTGCCACGGACCATCACCTCGTGGTTGCCTCGGCGCGAGCCGTAGGAGTTGAAGTCACGGACCTCGACGCCCTGTTCGATCAGCCAGCGGCCGGCGGGGCTGTCCTTCTTGATCGCCCCCGCGGGTGAGATGTGGTCGGTGGTCACGGAGTCCCCGAGCACGGCGAGGACCCGCGCGCCCTCGATCGGCTCCACCGGCTTCGGCTGGGGGTCCATCCCCTCGAAGAAGGTCGGCTTGCGAACGTAGGTCGAGTCCGGCCATGTGTAGCGGTCGCCCTCCGGCACCTCGATCTCCCTCCAGCGCTCATCGCCCGTGAAGACGTCCGCGTAGCTCCTGGTGAACATGTCGGCGCGGACCGCGTCCTCCACCACCTGCTTGATCTCATCGGAGGTGGGCCAGATGTCCGCGAGGTGGACCGGCTCGCCGTCGGAGTCGTTGCCGAGCGGATCGGAGGTCAGGTCGAGGTCCATGCGGCCGGCCAGCGCGTACGCGACCACCAAGGGCGGCGAAGCGAGGTAGTTGGCCCGGGTGTCGGGATTGATGCGTCCCTCGAAGTTCCTGTTGCCCGAGAGGACGGAGCAGACGACGAGGTCGTTGTCGTTCACGGCCTTCGAGATCGCCTCCGGCAGCGGCCCGGAGTTGCCGATGCAGGTCGTGCAGCCATAGCCCACGAGGTTGAACTGGAGCTCGTCCAGGTAGCGATCGAGGCCGGACTTCTCGAGGTAGTCGGTGACCACGGTCGAGCCGGGGGCCAGCGAGGTCTTCACCCAGGGCTGGCGGCGCAAGCCCTTCTCGACCGCCTTCTTGGCGAGCAGACCCGCCCCGAGCATCACGGAGGGATTGGAGGTGTTGGTGCAGCTCGTGATCGCGGCGATGACGACGTGGCCGTGGTCGAGCTCGACGCTCTCGCCGCTCTCGAGCTGCACGACGACGGCATCGCTGGTCTTGACCTCGAGCGCCACGTCGCCCCTGTCCACGTAGATACGCGGCTTGCCGCCGTCGCCGTCGTGGTCCTCGGCTGGTGGATCGGAGGCCGGAAAGGACTCGGCGATCGCCTCGTCTCGCCCGTTGCCCAGCTGGTCGCCGGCGTCCGGGTTCCAATCCGCCATCACCTCGAGGAAGGCGCCCTTGGCATTCGACAGCGCGATCCTGTCCTGCGGGCGCTTCGGCCCGGCGATGCTCGGTTCGACCTCACCCAGGTCGAGCTCGAGGGTGTCGGAGAAGGTCGGCTCATCCGACTCGGGCTCGTGGAAGAGGCCCTGTTCGCGCGTGTACGCGTCGACGAGCTCGATCTGCTCGGTCGGGCGCCCGGTGAACTCGAGGTAGCGCAGCGTCTCGGAGTCGATCGGGAAGATCGCGCAGGTAGACCCGAACTCCGGGGACATGTTGCCGATCGTCGCCCGGTCCGCGAGGCCCAGCCCGGCGATCCCGGGCCCGAAGAACTCGACGAATTTGGAGACGACCCCCTTCTCGCGGAGCATCTCCGTCACGGTCAGGACCAGATCGGTCGCGGTCGCGCCCTCGCGCAGCTCTCCGGTCAGCCGGAAGCCCAGGACCTGAGGCAGCAGCATCGAGATCGGCTGGCCGAGCATCGCCGCCTCGGCCTCGATCCCGCCGACGCCCCAGCCGAGGACGCCGAGGCCGTTGATCATCGTCGTGTGCGAGTCGGTGCCGACGAGGGTGTCCGGATACGCCTGGGTGACCCCGTCGGCCTCGCGCGTCCAGACGCCGCGCCCGAGGTACTCGAGGTTGACCTGGTGGCAGATGCCCGTGGCGGGCGGGACCACGCGGAAGTTGTCGAAAGCGGTCTGGCCCCAACGGAGGAAGGCGTAGCGTTCCCCGTTGCGCTCGTAGTCCCGCTCGGCGTTGACCTCGAAGGCGCGCTGGTTGCCGAACGCATCGACCTGGACGGAGTGATCGATGATCAGATCGACGTCGACCTGCGGGTTGATCGCCGCCGGGTTCCCTCCGAGCTCCTCCATGGCATCCCTCATCGCGGCGAGGTCGACCACGGCCGGCACACCGGTGAAGTCCTGCATCAGCACGCGCGCGGGCTGGAAGGGGATCTCGACGGAGGGCTGCGCCTTGGCGTCCCAACTTGCGATCGCCTCGACGTCGTCGGAGGTGACCGCCGTTCCGTCCTCCAGGCGAAGTGAGTTCTCGAGCAGGACCTTGAGCGAGTACGGCAGCCTCGCCACGTCGAAGCGCTGCTGCAGAGCCTCGAGGCGGTGGATCTCGAAGTCGCGACCCCCGACCTCGAGGGTCGCCCGCGCTCCGAAGCTGTCCTTCGCGCTCACATCCCCAGTCTATTCCCGGCCATTTGCCGGCCGGTCCTACTTCTTCTTGTGCTTCTTGGCCTTCTTGCCGGAGACCTTGACCTGAGCGTTCTGCGCGGTGTTCCCGGTGGGGTCGATGGTGGTCAGCTCGACCCGGACCTTCTTGCCGAGGGCCTGGGCGTTGCGCTTGGAGAGCTTCACCTTCACCGTGCCGGACTTCCCGGCGTCGATCGTCGCCGTGGCCTTGCCGAGGACGCGCTTCTTGCCCTTCTTCTTCGCCAGGGAAGCCGAGCTCTTGCCCTTCTTCTTCTTCTTCGGCTTCTTGCCGAGGAGCTTCACCTGGACCTTGCAGGCGGTGCCATTCGGGGCAGAGTCCACCGGCACCGTCAGGCTGCGGCCCTTGCGCTTGGCCTTCCCGCTGCCGAGCGTGGCCCGGACGAACTCGGACGAGGAGAACTGCGGCGCGATCTCCTGGCCGCACGGGAGCATCAGCGCGGGCAGGGCGGTCACCTGACCACCCGCGGCGCCGGGTCCCTCGACGACCGGCAGGCGGAGGTCGAGATCGCTGACGGTGATGTCACCCTGGCCGTTCGCCGGCCGCCCGTAGCTGTTCAGCGAGGCACCGCCCGCATCCTTGGGGAGCAGCTCGAGCTTGGCCACGTGCCCGGCCTCGAACAGGTGCCCGCTCGGGTGGAGCTGGAACACCTGCCGCGAAGTACCGACGTCCGGGCGGTAGAGCTGCCTGGCAACGAGGGTCTCCGTGCCGTCGGGAGCGACGTCGAAGAGCCGCGCGGCGAGCTCGTTGTTCGCCCCGGGAGAGGCGATCGAGGCGACCACGGTGGGCGAGCCGAGCAGCGTGTAGCCGCTGCCCTGCGCGGCCGGGACCCGGTAGGTCGCCACGCCCGGGAGGTCGGCTCCCGACGCGGTGGCGCAAGCCCCTTCGCTGGCAACCGGATCGAAGGCCTGATCGACCGACTTCGACCCGCCTCCCGCGGAGACGGTCTTGCCGGCGGCGTCCTGGAAGCGCACCACCCCGTGCTCGAGTCCCGCCCAGCTGCCGGCCTGGAAAGGCCCACCCGAGGGAATGTCGTGCGGGGGCGTCGCGTCGCCCGCCTGCGGGCAGGTCAGCGTGTAGGCCGTGACGCCCTGGTTCGGCTGCGACCCGGCTCCCTTGACATAGAAGTTGAGCCAGGCGATCTCGGCGGCGTCGAGGGCCTCGCTGTCCGCGTCCTTGTTGAGGGAGCGCTGGTGCCCGAAATCCCCGAAGAACATCGAGATCGGCGCGTCGGGGTACTGGGAGCGAATCCGGTTGTAGTAGCCGATCGCCTCGTCCGCCGGGAAGAGGTCGTCGTCGAATCCGTTCGAGATCAGAAGCGGCGCCGGCGGCTCGGAATGGTCGATGTAGTACCCCGAGTGATGTGCCTGGATCTCGCCCAGCACCGCCTGAGCGCTGGGATCGCCGTCGTAGGGCTCACCCTGCTCGATTCGCGTCTTCCACGCCGTCACGTCGGCGCCGAAGTCGGTGCAGGGTGAGGGGTAGGGCGCCTGGGCGCAGTATTTCCCGGCCCCGAGCGTGACCACGGCGTAGAGCCCGTTGTTGAACGACTCCTTCTCGATCCCCATCCGCCCTGTGTAGGCCGGATCCGCCACGTAGTCCAGCTTGCGGCCGTTCGGGGTGAGCGAATAGGCGAGGTCGCTCCAGGGGATGTTGGGCGTCGCCCCGGCGATCCGCATCGGCAGATGATCGGCCGGGCTGGTCCAGGGGACGAGGCTGCCGTCGGGCATCATCACCCGGTCCTTCAGCGTCGCCAGCTGGAGCGAGAGACCGCCGCCGTAGGAGCCGCCGGTCGCGCCGATCCTCTGGCCGTCGGCGAGGCCTTCGTCCGCGAGCTCGCCGACCAGGAACTGGGCGTCACGCACCTCGTAGCGGTCGTCCATCAGATGGATGTAGCCGTTGTCGCAGGCGGAGCCGCCGGCGGTGATCGAGGGATCCGAGCCGCAGGACTCGTGGAAGCCGCGGTCGGTCATGCTGAAGACGGCGTAGCCCTGGCTGGTGAAGTGGCGAAGTCCGTCCGTCGAGTCCGGGTCTCCGAAGCCGACCTTGCTGCCGCCATAGCCGTGTCCGACGATGATCAGCGGATAGTCGCCGTCGGTCCCGCTCGCCGGTGCCGCCGGGAAGGCGATGTTGACGTCGATCGGGGTCCCGTCCCAGGAGGCGGCGGTGCTGCGAGGCGCACTGTTCCCGCACTCGCGCACGCCGTCACTCGCGGGTGTGCAGGTGATCCCGAGCGCAGTCGGGATGGCGGCATGCGCCGCAGGGGCAACGAGCAGCGATCCGGCGATCACCGAAACAAGCAGCACCAGCTTCCGCATCAACCTCTCCTCTCTCTCCTTGCCGCGCGTCCCTCGCCGCGCCCTTGCGTCGATCCTTGACGCGCGCAGGATCCTAACGCTTGTCGGCCTGGCCCGCCGCGAGATCGTCGGCGATCCTGGCGGCGCCGGCGCGGCGCTGAATCCGTGCGGCGAGGTCCGGGTGCCGGTAGCCGAGCTCCGCCACGAGGCGCTGGCGGACCGGGGCGACCGTGATCTCGCTGCGGTCCTCGCGGATCGCTCGAATCACCGCCTCGGCCACCTTCTTCGGCGTCGTGGTGCCGAGACCCGGAGGCGGCCTCGTGCCGGCGTCGGCGAACATCCCGGCCTCACGGACGAACCCCGGCGAGACGACCGAGACGCCGACGCCGTGGGGGTGGAGGTCCTCGCGCAGGCCGAAGGCGAACCCGCGCAGGCCGAACTTGGTGGCGCTGTAGAGGGAGGATCGCGGCGACCCCACCTTGCCCGCGAGCGAGGCGATGAAGACCATGTGACCAGACCGCTTCGCCTCGAGCCTGGGGCCGAGGACGCGGGCGAAGAGAATCGGCGACTCGAGGTTGACGCGGAGCGCGCGCTGCACCTCCTCGGAGCTGAAGTTCTCCAGCCGCCCGCTGGCGGGGAGGGCCGCATTGGCGACCAGGCCGTCGAGGTCTCCCGCCCTCTCTATGAGGTCCTCCGCGGCGCCGGCCTCCGCGAGGTCGGCGACCAGCGGCAGGTGCTGCTCGACAGGGCCCGGCAGCGAATCGGCGAGGCGCTCGAGCTCCTCGGGCTTGCGCGAGGAGAGCACGAGGGAGGCGCCCTGAGCGGCGAGATCCACGGCGATCGCCCGCCCGAGCCCCCCGGTGGCGCCGCTGAGCAGCACCCTCTTGCCGGCCAGTTCCACGGATCCAACCTATCCGACTGCTGCGGCTGGACGTCTGTTAAGGCTCGCTCATACAAAACCCCTGCTCTGATACGGTCTTCCGCTCAAGCAGGAGCCCAGTTCCGACCGATGGGGGAAGGAACCGGAGGAGGGATTCAAAGCTGTCTCGTCGATCACGCCAAGCACGTCGCCTCGCGCTGGCAGGAGCGCTCTTCGCGGGGCTGCTGGTCGCCGCGAGCCCGGCTGCCGGTCAGGTCGGCACGACGACCGGTGAGACCACCACCACGGCGGTTCCGGGCGCCCCGGTCGGCGAGGTGCCCGTTGCGATCGACCCGAACCTGGCGACGATCCTGCCCGGCGGCAAGGCGAGCGTCCCGGTGAGTGCCCCCGGCCCGGTCGCCCGGGCGATCAAAGCCGCGAACAAGATTCACCGCAGGACCTACATCTGGGGCGGCGGCCACCGCAGCTTCAGGGCGAAGGGCTACGACTGCTCCGGCGCGGTCAGCTACGTCCTCCACGCGGCCGGCGTGCTGCGTTCGCCGCTCGTCTCGGGGCAGCTCGCCTTCTGGGGCTCGTCGGGACCGGGGAGCTGGATCACCGTCTATGCCAACCGGACCCACACCTACATGGTGATCGCCGGCCTCCGCTACGACACCTCGCCGCGGGGCGAGTGGATCGACCAGGGACGCGGGCCGCGCTGGCGATACACGCTCCGCACCGGTAACGGCTTCGCGGTCCGCCACTGGCAGGGGCTATAGGTCCGCAGGCGGGGCGCTTCGCCGTGGTTTCTGTGAGCAGCTGCTCACAGCTCCGCATCGTCTGCTAGGTTTCCGGCCGACCAGACGCCGAATCTCGTCCCCACCAGTGCGGGACGGGAGCGGGGGAACCAAAGCAGTTGGGGCGAATCCACCAAGGGTGGAAGCGCGGCTCCTTTAGCGCCAGCCCGTCAGCTAACCCCGTAGGCCGACTAAGGAGAACGGTTTGCGGTCTGACACACAGAGCAAAGGCAGGAAGGTGGGATTGGCAGGGGTGCTGTTGGTCGCGTCCCTGATCGGCGCGGTGCCGGCCATGGCACAGACCGGCGGTGCTGCGCCACCCGGTGGCACCACCCCCACCACCACGACTCCGGCGCCGTCGGGCACGACGGCGGTGCTGAATCCCGACGGCTCGGCCACGGCGCCCGCCGGCGCTCCGCGGCCGGTCCGGAAGGCGATCAACGCGGCGAACCGGATCCGCACCAAGCCCTACGTCTGGGGCGGCGGCCACGGCAAGTGGAAGTCCCGCGGTTACGACTGCTCCGGTGCGGTCAGCTACGTGCTGCATGCGGCCGGGCTGCTGCGCCGGCCGATGACCTCGGGCACGCTCGGCACACGCTGGGGAGCACCGGGCATCGGGCAGTGGATCACCGTCTTCGGCAACTCGAGCCATGCCTACATGATCGTGGCGGGGCTCCGCTTCGACACGTCACAAGCGGGCGATGCGCTCAGCCAGGGCAGCGGCCCGCGCTGGCGGACGAGCCAGCGCACCGCCGGCGGGTACTCCACCCGCTTCTCCCCCGGCCTCTAGCTCTCCTCCCCTCTCCTCCCCAACGCGCGGCGCGGCCCGACTCCTTCTCCCCGGGCCGCGTCGCCGCGCGGGGGAGCCGGGAGGTGGGCGGCCGCAGGCGTCGAATCCCAGAGATCGTGCGAGTAAGCACTAATGAACGGGCGCCGATTGCAAACGTTCTTTCACGTTTGGTAAGGTCCCGCGCCAGTTACGCCGAGTCCCATCACCACAAGGTGGTGGGAGCGGGGGAACCAAATACTGGGGCGAACCCACCGGAGAGAGTGGGGGCGCAGGCTCCTTTAGCGCTAGCCCGTCAGCTAACCCCGCAGGCCGACAAAGGAGAACTGTTGGATGCGAGACACACCTAGAGGTCAGCGTCGCCTCGCAGTGGCGGGGATAACAACTCTCTGCGTGCTGGCGATCGCCGTGCCGGCGTCCGCCCAGACCGGGGGCTCCGGCCCGCCCGGCAGCACCACCACGCCCACCACCACCACCCCCGCGCCCGCTCCGGTCGGGCCTCCTGGGAAGGCGAAGATCCGCAAGGACGGCACCGCCGTCGCGCCGGCCGACGCCCCGGCCCAGATCCAGACGGCGATCGCGGCGGCCAACGCCATCCACACCCTCCCCTACGTCTGGGGCGGCGGACACAGGAGCTTCGCCTCCTCGGGCTATGACTGCTCCGGCGCCGTCAGCTACGTCCTGCACGCCGCGGGCCTGCTGGCGAGCCCGATGACCTCCGGGAGCCTGGCTTCGAGCTGGGGCCTGCCGGGCAAGGGCCGCTGGATCACCGTCTACGGCAACGCCAGCCACGCGTACATGGTGATCGCGGGCAAGCGCTTCGACACCTCTTCCGGCGGCGACCGCTGGAACCAGGGCTCGGGTCCGCGCTGGCGCAAGAAGAAGCGCAAGCCGCTCGGTTTCACGGGTAAGTACTACCCCGGCTTCTAGCGGCGACCAGGCCGCACCACTAGGAGCGAGGGGCGCAGCCCCGAGCGGTTGTGCGGCGCGGCCGCTTGTGGCGGCGATCTGAGGGCCGAGCCAGGCGGCACGACGGATTGTCCGAGTCGCGACGTACAAGCTTCCCGTCAAAGATTGGCCACCCCGGCCTAGCGAGGCAGGGTTCGGCTCGGATATACCTACTTCGGCACCGATCGGCCTTGTACGGTGCGCACATCCGATCCCCCGATCGTCCGAGGAGAAGGAGACGGCGGTAGCCGCGACGCCCGCAACCAGTGAGGTTGAGCCCGGCCCGGAACCGGAAGGCGACGCCGCGGACGTCCGGCTGGTCGGAGTCAGCAAGCGCTATGGGGATGTGGTCGCGGTCGACTCCCTCGATCTGGAGGTCAAGCAGGGCGAGTTCTTCACGCTGCTGGGCCCGTCGGGCTCCGGCAAGACCACCACCCTGCGCATGATCGCCGGCTTCGAGGAGCCCGACAGCGGGCGAATCGAGCTCGCCGGGCAGGACGTCACGGGCACCCCTCCCTACGACCGCTCCGTCAACACCGTCTTCCAGGACTACGCCCTCTTCCCCCACATGACGGTGGGACAGAACGTGGAGTACGGGCTGCGCGTGAAGGGGGTGCGCAAGGACGAGCGCCGCCGACGAGCCTCCGAGGCGCTGGCCACGGTGAGGCTCGCCGGCTACGAGTCGCGCAAGCCCAGCCAGCTCTCCGGTGGACAGCAGCAGCGCGTAGCGCTGGCCCGGGCGATCGTCAACGAGCCCAGGGTGCTGCTCCTCGACGAGCCCCTCGGTGCCCTCGACCTGAAGCTGCGGGTGCAGATGCAGGTCGAGCTGAACACCATCCAGGCCGAGGTCGGGATCACGTTCATCTACGTGACGCACGACCAGGAGGAGGCCCTGACCATGTCCGACCGGATCGCGGTCTTCAACGACGGGCGTATCGAGCAGGTCGGACCGCCGACCGAGATCTACGAGCGGCCGGACAACGCCTTCGTTGCGGGCTTCGTCGGGGTCTCCAACCTGCTCGAGCGAGAGGGCAGGCGCTTCACGGTCAGGCCCGAGAAGATCTTCATCGTCGAGGACGGCGAGGCGCCGAGCGGGCTGCACATCGAGGGAGGGACGATCACGGACGTCTCCTACGCGGGAATGATCACCCGCTACCTCGTCGACCTTGAGGCGGGGGGACAGCTTCAAGTAGTCCGCCAGAACCTGGAGACCACCTCAGCAGAGGTCCAGGCTCAGCGCGGCAGGAAAGTCAAAATCGGATGGCGATCGGATCAGACCGTCGCCGTAGAGGGAGAGGAGGAAGGAAAGTGAGCCGACTTAGAGCTCACCCCGTCTGGACGCCCGCGGCGATAGTCGTTGGGCTCGTCGCAGCCATGCTGGTGATCGCGGGCTGTGGTGGCGGGGACGACAACGGTGGTGGCAGTGACAACGGCGAGGCGCTCAAGTCCGTCGGGCCCGGTGAGGGCCAGCTGAGCATCATCTGCTGGGCCAGCTACTGCGAGGACGGCTCGGTCACCAAGGGCGTCGACTGGGTGAGCCCGTTCGAGCAGCAGACCGGCTGTCAGACGAACGTCAAGGTCGCGGACACCTCGGACCAGATGGTCGATCTGATGCGCACCGGTCAGTACGACGGCGTCTCCGCCTCAGGTAACGCCACCGCCCGCCTGGTGGAGGGCGGCGATGTCGCTCCGGTCAACGTGGATCTCGTCCCGAACTACAAGACGATTTTCCCGGACCTGAAGGACCAGCCGTACAACACCTTCGACGGGGTGAACTACGGAATCCCGCACGGACGGGGCGCGAACCTGTTGATGTGGAACACGAACGACGTCCAGCCAGATCCGACCTCGTGGTCGGTGATCCTGGATCCGAACGAGGCGAAGAAGTACGCGGGCCACATCAGTGTCTATGACGACCCGATCTACATCGCCGATGCGGCCGTGTATCTCAAGGCCCATCGGCCGGATCTCGGGATTGAGAGCCCGTACGAGCTGGACGACGACCAGTTCAACGCGGCTGTGGATCTGCTCAAGCAGCAGCACCAGTACGTCGGGGATTACTGGTCCAGCTATCTGAAGCAGATCAACCTGTTCACCAGCGGCGACAACCAGGTCGGCACGACGTGGCAGTACCAGTACTTCACGTTGCTGGCCGACAATCAGCCGATGAAGGCCCCGGGCGCCGACACCGGGTTCGTCCCGACCGAGGGTGCAACGGGGTGGTCCGACACGTGGATGATCGCCAAGGACGCTGCTCATCCGAACTGCATGTACAAGTGGATGGACTACATCACCAGCCCGTCAGTGCAGGCGCAGGTGATGCAGTGGTTCGGTGAAGCCCCCGCGCAGAGCAAGGCGTGCGAGGCGAACGAGATCGCGGCGGCGGACAAGGCGCTGGGTCTGCCTCCGGATCCGAAGTTCTGCGACAACTACCACGCAGCTGACCCGGACTTCTGGAACCGGGTCTACTACTGGCAGACGCCGCTCGCGAACTGCGGCGACGACCGAGGGGATGTCTGCAAGGACTACAACGATTGGGTCTCGGCCTGGACCGAGATCAAGGGGTGATGCGTTCGAGCGAGATCACCTCATGATTCGACGGTTGTGGAAGCAGCCGGCGTAACAGCCGGCGGCGAGAAGAGGTCGGTGGGCCGCAGGCTCGCCGACCTCTTCCACGGCCGCCCCCGCCTGCAGATCGGGGCGCTGCTGAGCGGCCCCATCGCGTGGCTGGTGATCGGGTATCTCGGGTCGCTCGCCGTCCTGCTGATCGCCTCCTTCTGGTCGGTGAATGCGGTCAGCGGCGAGCTGATCAAGGGCTTCTCCTTCGACAACTACAAGGAGCTCCTCGACCAGTCCGTCTACAAGGACGTTGCCCTCCGGACGATCGGGATCGCCGGGGCGGCGACCATCACCGATGCCCTGCTCGCCTTCCCGATCGCGTTCTACATGGCGAAGGTCGCCTCACCGAGGGTCAAGGGGATCCTGGTGGTGGCGATCCTGATGCCCCTCTGGTCCTTCTATCTGGTCAAGGTCTACGCCTGGCAGTCGATGCTGGCAAACGGAGGCTTCATCGACTGGGCTCTCAACCCGCTCGGCCTCAGTGGTCCCGGATACGGCTCGACCGCCGTCTGGCTCGTCGAGAGCTACCTGTGGCTGCCCTACATGATCCTGCCGATCTACGCCGGGCTCGAGCGGATCCCGAACTCCATGATCTCCGCCTCCGAGGACCTCGGGGCGAATCCGTGGAGGACCTTCCGGAGCGTCCTGTTCCCGCTCGCCTTCCCCGCCATCGTGGCGGGCTCGATCTTCACATTCTCGCTGACCCTCGGCGACTACATCACGCCGACCCTGGTCTCGCCGGACACGCAGTTCATCGGCAACGTCATCTTCTCGCAGCACACCAACAACCTGCCGCTGGCATCGGCGTTCGCCGTGGTGCCGATCATCGTCATGATCTTTTACCTGGTGATCGCCAGGCGACTGGGGGCGTTCGAGCATCTATGAGCGACTTCCGGAATGAAACGCCACGCCCCGGGCGCGCCGTCATCCCGAAAGGCGCTCAATGACCCTCTCGCCCGCCACCAGGAACCTGCTCCGCCTTGGCGTGGGGATCGGCCTCGCCTTCATCTACATCCCGCTGATCGTGATCGCGATCTACGCCTTCAACGGCGGCAACTCGCTGGCCTGGCCACCTCCGGACCTGACGACCAAGTGGTTCGGCGAGGCGATCGACAACCAGGGCGCGCGAGACGCCCTGTGGACGTCCCTACGGGTGGGTGCGGCCGCGACCGCGATCGCGCTGATCCTGGGCAGCCTGGCCTCGTTCGCGGTGGCGCGGTTCCGGTTCTTCGGCCGGGAGGCGATCTCCTTCCTGGTCGTCCTGCCGATCGCGCTGCCCGGGGTGGTCACCGGTGTCGCGCTCAGCAACACGTTCACGCAGGTTCTCGGCATCGATCTGAGCCTGCTCACGGTCGTCATCGGACATGCGACCTTCTGCATCGTCGTCGTCTACAACAACGTGATCGCCCGGCTGCGACGGGTTTCGGGAGACCTCGAAGAAGCCTCGGCGGACCTCGGGGCTCACACGTGGCAGACGCTCCGCTTCGTCACGCTGCCGAACATCCAGACTGCGCTTGTCGCCGGCGGCCTGCTGGCCTTTGCGCTCTCGTTCGACGAGATCATCGTCACGAACTTCACCATCGGCGCCGGCGAGCAGACGCTGCCGATCTGGATCTTCAGCAACCTCTTCCGGCCGCAGCAGCTGCCGATCGTCAACGTGGTCGCGGTCCTGGTCGTCCTGCTCTCGATCATCCCCGTCTACCTCGCGCACCGTCTGACGCGCGAGGAGGGGGTCAGCGCGCGGGCGGGCGGGGCCGGCGCGATCGCCGAGAGCACCGCGGTTCCCTGATCAGCCCGCAGCGACCGTCTCCTGATCCGGCACCTCACCCGTGACGGGAGGTGCATCATCGACGCCCGAAGGGAGGACACGCAGCGCGTCCACGGGTAGGTGGAGCTGCACCGGGGTGCCCTGGTCGTAGGGGATTCCGCCGCCCTTGTTCTGGACGAGCGCCTGGAGCGCTTCCCCCGTGGCGGCCCGGACGATCACCTGGATCTCCGAGCCGGCGTAGACGACGCGTTCCACCATGGCCGGGATGCGGTTCTGCCCCGATGGAGACCCGTGCTCTTCGAGCTCGATGCGCTCCGGTCGGATGACGATCTTGGCCTCGCCGGTGACGTCGCGGTCCGTTCCGAGCGTCTCCAGCTCGTAGCCTTCCACCGCGACGTGGCAGGCGCTCGTGCCGGCACGGACGATGTTGGCCTGCATCAGGTTCGACACGCCGAGGAAGTCGGCGACGTAGAGCGTCTCGGGATCCTCGTAGACGTCCTGAGGCCCCCCGACCTGCTCGATGTGCCCGTGCCTCATGACAGCTAGGCGGTCGCTCATCGTCAGCGCCTCCTCCTGGTCGTGGGTGACGTAGAGGAATGTGATGCCGACCTCCTGCTGGAGCGACTTGAGCTCGATCTGGAGGGCCTTGCGCAGCTTCGCATCGAGGGCGCCGAGCGGCTCGTCCAGAAGCAGCACGGCCGGGTTGAGGATGAGAGCGCGCGCCAGGGCGACGCGCTGCTGCTGCCCGCCCGAAAGCTGCGACGACTTGCGCCTCTCATAGCCCGGAAGCTGGACGAGCTCCAGCGCCTTGCCGACGCGGTCGCGGATCTCGTCCTTCGGCCGCTTCGCCCGCTTCAGACCGAAGGCGATGTTGTCGTAGACGTTCAGGTGCGGGAAGAGCGCGTAGTTCTGGAACACGGTGTTGACGTTGCGCTCGTGAGCGGGTGTGTAGGCGACGTCTGTGCCGTCCAGCAGGATCTCGCCGGAAGTCGGCTGCTCGAAGCCGGCGATCATTCGCAGGGTGGTCGTCTTCCCGCATCCGGAAGGCCCCAGGAGCGAGAAGAACTCACCACCTGGGATGTGGAGATCGATGCCGGCCACCGCGGCCACCTGGTCGAAGTGCTTGGTCAGCTTGTTCAGTTCGATTTCGCCGTGTGCCATCGGTCTCCCGAAGCTAGGTGATGTTGAAGGCGCCGCCGAAGTCCTCCGCCGGTCTGCCCGCCCGATGCTCTCCGCGGGTGAATAAGCGCCAGACGAGGAAGCCGGCCGTGACGATGAGGAGGGTCGAGACCATCATGATCGTTGCGATCGCGTTCACAGACGGTAACGGCGCGGCGCGGGTCGCTGCATAGATCTGGATCGGGACGGTGTCCGTGGGTCCGCCGCTCGAGAGCCACTGGCTGATGACGAAGTCATCGGCCGAGATGGCGAACACCACGGCGGCCGAGGCGACGATGGCCGGGGTGAGCAGCGGCAGCAGAACGCGCGTTAACGCCACGAACGGCGAGGCCCCGAGGTCGGCCGCGGCCTCCTCGTACTGGCTGCCGATCGAGAACAGCCGGCCGCGCACGATCACGACCACGAAGGAGATGGAGAAGGTCACGTGGCCGAGGATCTGGGCGAGAGTTCCCGTGTGGACGAAGGTGAAGATGTGGCTGAAGACGAGCAGCAGCGACACGCCCATGACGATCTCGGGCGTGACCAACGGGAAGAGCATGATGAAGTTGGAGGTGCCGGCGCCGCGGCCGCGCCAGCGGGCGAGACCGATGGCGAGCAAGACCCCGATCGGGACAGCGATGAGAACGTCCGCTCCGGCAAGCTTGAAGCTCTGAAGAAGAGAATGCCGAAGGGTCGGGTCGTGGAAGACCGAGTCCACTGGATCTCCCCAGTACCAGCGTGTCGAGAATGAGTCCCAGACCGTGCGCGAGCGGGTCGCATTGAAGGAGAACAGCACCGCGATCAGCACCGGCACGATGGACCAGACGATGTAGGCCCAGGTGAAGACGACCAGGAAGCGCGGCTTCCCCCACGGGTTCCTGAACCAACCGCGCAAACGGGTCAGGGTCGATGACCGCCCCCTCGCCGGCCGCGGCCTCGCTCGTGACTCGGCAACGGCCATCACAGCGCCCCCGTCGTCGCGCCCTCGCGTTGGGCGCGATGGATGCTCCGCAGGTAGTAGAGCATCAGGATCGTCAGGAAGGCGGCGAGCACGATCGTGAGCGCGGCGCCGATCGTCGGCTGCGGGCCGCCGTGGAAGTAGAGGTCGATCTGGTTGCCGATCAGTGACGTCTTCGGCGACCCCGAGACGATGTTCGGCGTGTAGTAGTCGCCGAACATCGGCAGCGTGATCAGGACCGCGCCCCCGAGGATGCCGGTCGTCGAGAGCGGGAGGGTGACCTTGCGGAAGGCGTACCAGCGGCTCGCCCCCAGGTCACGCGCGGCTTCAAGGTGGCTGCGGTCGATGCGGTCGAGCGCAGCGAAGAGCGGCAGGATCAGGTACGGGATGTAGCCGTAGACGAGGGCCAGGATGACGGTCGAGGCGCTCCCACCGAGCCAGTCCCGCGGCTGGCTGAGCACATGGGTGGTCGTCAGGAAGTCGTTCACCCAGCCGTCCGTCTGCAGGAGATTCACCCAGGCCAGCATTCGCATCATGTAGCTGATCCAGAGCGGAAGGATGATCAGGATCAGGACGACGCCCTTCCACCGCCCCGCGTGCCGGGCCGTGTAGTAGGCGACCGGGTACCCGATCAGCAGGCACAGGGCCAGGGAGATGAGGACGTAGGCGAGGGTCCTGACCTCGACGTCCCACCAGATTCCTCCCGGGGCGAGCCGGCCGAGGACCTCGTTGATCCAACCCACGTTCCATTCGAGCGGGTTCCAGATGGGAACCGGTTGGAAGAGGATCGGGTCGACCGTCCCAAACGCGACCCCGAGGACCGCGTAGAACGGAACGATGAAGAGGAGGACCAGCCAGACGACACCTGGGAGCGCAAGAGCGGGCCAGAGCCAGCGCCGGTACACGACGCCCTAACGCTCCCGCCTCGGACCCGTCAACTCCCTCCTCCAGCGAGGAAGTTCGAGTAGCCGTCCTCCCACAGCTGCTGTCCCTGAGACGTGAGAGTCCCGTACTGCAGCGAGTCGGGCCCGAGATCGTCGTTGGTCAGCACGCTGTCCGCCAGATTCGGAGGCAGGACCCCCTTCTGCACCAGGGTGCCCGGGTCTATCTCGTTCAGGGGGGGCTGATACCCGTTGAAGGCGACGAAGTTCTCATAGGCCACGCCGTTATCGAGCAGGTAGTTGAGGAAGAGATGCGAGAGCACCGGCTTCTTCGTGGTCGAGCAAATCGCGAAGCAGTCGTTCTGGATCGGCCCCTTGCCCTTAGGCGGCTTCCAGAAGGCGAGGGCGGTAGGCGGCGTGCCCTTCGGCAGGTAGTAGATGTAGCCCGCGATCATGTCCCCCGACCACGCCTGGTGGAGCCAACTCGAACCCTCAGGAATCGTCTGGTACTGGAGGTCGTCCACCTTGATGTTGCTGATGCCGTAGAGCTCCTTCAGGTCTGACACCGCCTCGTTCACGAGCGTGGAGTCCTCGGTGTTGATGTCGGTGTTCCCCTTGCGCAGGAGCGCCATGCCGATCGTCTCCCGGTTCTCGGAGAGGAGCCCCACCTTGCCCTTGTACGGCTGAGACTCCCAGAAGATGTCCCACGGCTGCTCCATGCCGGGAATGTCCTGTGTGACGTGGTCCGTCCGCCAGGCGATGCCGGTCGCGTAGACGGTGTAGGGGACGGTGTAGCGGGACTCGCCGTCGTAGAACGGGTCGACGAGCTGCGGCCAGATGTTCTTCTGGAGGTTCGGGATGTAGTCGAGGTTGAGCGGCTTGACCAGCTTGCCGGCGACGCCGATATCGAGCGTGTCAGGCGTGATCTCCATCACGTCGGGCGTGACCGCCCCGGAGGCAAGCCGCTGGATCCCGGAGTTGACGTTGTCGAACGGCGTGTACTGGACGTCGACGTTGTACTTGGCCCCGAACTCCGTGAGGAGCTTCTTGTAGAGGTAGGAGGGATAGTTGAAGACGGTGAAGGTGCCCCCCGTCTCGGGCGGAAGCCCCGACGCGATGGGTTCCTCCCAACGCGGCAGGACGACGCGCTTGTCGGGCCTCGCGAGCGGCAGTCCTCCCGGCCCGAGTTGCTCGCCGCCCGCCCCGGTGCTTTCGGGGACACTCGTCGAATTGCCGCAGGCGGCAAGCAGGGGACCTGCAGCGGAGAGGGACACCGCGACACCTGCGCTTCGGAGCAGGAAATTCCGCCTGCTCAGCGAGTCCAGCCGTTCCTTCGGGTGGTGCGTCATTCGAGTTCCCTCCTGAGTTCGGTGCACAGACGATGCGGCACGGTCTCACGGACACGGCTTGGCCGGCCCTTTCTCACGATGCCGCCTTCAAAGCGTGGCGGGTGGAGAGGTCCGCGCGCAGGAGCGTCTCCGCGCTCGATACGCAGACCGCGAGCATGCGCTCCCGGCCCACTGCCGGATCCTCGATCGTGACCTGGACGGCGAGGCCGTCGATCATCGCGCCGATGGCGAGGGCGGCCTGGTCGGGAGAGTCGGTTGTGAACTCGCCGGTGTCCCGTCCCTCCTCGATCACCTCGGTCAGCATGGCGCGCCAGCGGCCCTCGACCTGCCGCTCGGCCTCGCGCATCGGCTCGTCGTGGAGCGCGCGGGTCCAGAGCTCGAGCCAGAGGGTCCAGTCCGCGTCCTCCGCGCAGATCTCGAAGATCTCGCGCAGCTTGGCGGAGGGGCTCTCGAGCGCGTCGAGACGCCCTGCCATGCGCTCGTCGAAGAGGCGCTCGTCCTCCTGCAGCGCCGCGGTCAGGAGCTTGCTCTTGGTCCCGAACCAGTAGATCACCGCCGGCGAGCTCGTCTCCGCGCGCTCGGCGACGTCGGCGATCCGCGTCTTGGCGAGTCCGCGCTCGGCGATCACCTCAGCCGCTGCGGCGAGGATCTGGGGTCGCCGGACATGGTCGATCTGCGGGCGAGGACTCACCTTCCCTGGCTCTCTCCTCCATCGGAAAACTGAACCGCGGTTCAGCTTACGCCGATCCGCGTCGCCGTGCAAGCCGGGCGAATCCGAATTCGCTCAGCCCGCCAGCGCCTGTGCCTCAACACCGAGCTCGGCCCCAAGTAGCTCTGCCGCCAGATCGCGGGCATGCTCCAGGCTCATCCCGGGATCGCGGATCAGCGCTCGTACGCCGAGCCCGTCGAACAGAGCCATCGCCAGGTCGGCCACTCGATCGACGTCGACCTCGCGGAACTCGCCGCTCTCCACCCCGCGCCGGATCACCCTGGCCACCCACTCGCGGTAGCTCTCATACATGCGTCCCGCGATCGGACGCAGCTCGGGCTCGCGCGCCGCGCGGAGCCAGAGCTCGACCCAGAGGACCCACTCCCGCTCGCCCTCACCGGCCGTTGGGAGGCACTCCTCGATCGCGATCGCCAGCGCCTCGGTCGCGGCGGACAGGGAATCCACGAGGCTGCCGGTGCGGCGCAGGACGTCGGCCAGCCGGCACAGGGCGGCCGCGCTCTCGCGGCCGTCGTCGAGCCGGCGGGCGACGCCGAGGGCCGCCCGCTGCACCGCGATGGCCTCGCTGTAGTGCCCCGCGCCCTCCAGGTAGGGATGGAGCAGAGTGGACAGTGCCAGGCAGTGCGCCGGGCTGCTCTGCGCCGCGGCGCGCGCCACCGCGACCAGCGACGGCCGCTGCCGGTGCAACCAGGCCGCCTCGGCCGAGTCAGGGTCGTCACGTAGCCGCTGCGTCGCGTTCCGGCACGCGGTGACGTAGTG
>Ga0081540_1000154_pt1 | contig 70679 bp, 66 predicted proteins | sample TabmetS2T1R1_FD_71024 | JGI IMG/M metagenome (GOLD analysis project Ga0081540, IMG submission 71024) | Tabebuia heterophylla rhizosphere microbial communities from the University of Puerto Rico - S2T1R1 | ecosystem: Host-associated > Plants > Roots > Rhizosphere ...
AGCTGACGGGGCGGCGGCTGCGGGCGGCGGGGCGGACCAACCCGCAGATCGGCGCCGAGCTGTACATCAGTGCCAGCACGGCCAGCGTGCACGTCAGCAACATCTTGCGCAAGCTCGGCGTTTCCGGCCGGGTCCAGGCCGCCGCCCTGGCCGAACGCGCCGGCCTGCTCCAACCCCCGCCACCTGAACACCGTCAGGTCAGTCGGCCTCCTGCGGGCTCCCGGTAGTCCTCCTGGCTGCTGGCCTGGACCTCCTCCTTGATCCCGTACCGGGCGGACAAGCGGCGCAGCGGCCGCGGCGCCCACCAGCTGGCCCGGCCGAGCAGCCGCATCGTGGCCGGCACCAGCAGGACCCGGACCACCGTGGCGTCCAGGATCAGCGCGGTGATCATGCCGACGCCCATCAGCTTGATGAACGTTATCCCGGAGGCGGAGAACGCGCCGACCACGATGATCAGCAGCAGGGCCAGGCTGGTGATCACGCCGCCGGTGCGCTGCAGACCCGCCGCGACCGCGGCGGTGTTGTCGCCGCTCTGGTCGTACCGCTCCCGGATCCGGGACAGCAGGAACACCTCATAATCCATGGACAGGCCGAAGATGACGGCCAGCATCAGGATCGGCACGGTCGGGTCGATGGACCCGGTGGGCGTGAACCGCAGCAGCCCGGACAGGTGCCCCTGCTGGAAGATCCAGACGACGACGCCGAACGTGGCCGCCAGCGACAGCACGTTCATCACGATCGCCTTGACCGGCAGGACCACCGATCCGAACGCGGCGAACAGCAGCACGAACGTAGAGACGCAAACCAGCAGCGCCATCCACGGCAGGGTCGAGCCCAGGCTGGCCAGCTCGTCGACCAGCCCGGCGGTGGTCCCGCCGACCAGCACCGCGGTCCCGGGCGGCGGCGTCAGGGCCCGTATCCGGGTCACGATCTGCCGGGCGGACGGCGACACGGGCGCCGGGGTGTAGCCGATGTCGGCCCGGATGACGTCACCCTTGGCCCCGGTGACCTCGGCTCCGGTGACGCCGGGGATGGCTTCGATGCGGTGCAGGTAGGCGATGAGCCGCGCCGGATTCGCGGGCCCGGTGATGAGCGCCTCGATCGGAGCGGTCGAGTTGACCGGGAACTGGCTGTCCAGCGCCTGGGAGACCAGCCGGATGGTCGAGGTGCCCGGCAGGGTCCGGGCGTCGGTACCACCCCAGGAGATGCGCAGGAACGGCACGCCCAGAGCCAGCAAGCCGATCACGATCACGCTCGCGTAGACGGCGGGCCGCCGCATGACACTGCGGGCCAGCCGGTACCAGGCCAGGCCTGTCTCCTCCCTGGGCGGCCGGGCGACCGAGCGGCGGATCCGCAGCGCGTTGACCCGGTGGCCGAGCACGGCCAGCAGCGCGGGCAGCACGATGAGCGCGGCCAGCACGTCCACCGCGACCGTGGCCACCCCGCCGTACCCCATCGAGCACAGGAAGTCCTCGGGGAACAGCATCAAGCTGGTCAGGGCGACTGCGACCGTCACCCCGGACACGGCCACCGTCCGGCCCGCGGTCGCGACCGTCCGCGCGACGGCTTGCTCGACGGTGGGCTGGAGGTGCAGTTCCTCGCGGAACCGGGTGACCATGAACAGTCCGTAGTCGATGCCCAGGCCGAGGCCCAGGATCGTGGTGATGTTCAGCGAGTAGACGGACACCGTGGTGGCCATGGTGAGCAGGCGCAGCACGGTGAACGAGCCGAGGATGGCCACGCCGCCGATGGCCAGCGGGAGGGACGCCGCGGCCAGGCTGCCGAAGATGACCAGCAGCAAGATCAGCAGGACCGGCATCGACAAGCTCTCGGCCTTGGCGATGTCGGCGGTGACCTCGGAGTTGATCGCGACCTCCATCGCCACGGTGCCGCCGGCCCTGGCCGTCACCCCGTAAGCGGCCAGGCTAGCCGGGGTCAGCTCGTTCTTGATCGCGTCATACGCCTGGTGCCGGGCGGCGTCGTCGGCCCCGGTCAGCTGGAGCACCGCGTAGGTGGCGTGCCGGTCGGTGCTGACCAGGGCGGGCGACCCGCCGGACCAGTATGTGGTCACTCTGGCCACGTCGGCGCGCGGCAGGGCGCCCAGCGCGGTCGCGACGGCTCGCCGGTAGGACGGGTCGCTCACGGTCCTGGTGGCGCTGCGGTACAGCACCACCACGTCGGCCTCGTTCCGGCCGAAGACCTGATCGGCCACGTTGGCCTCATGCTGGCTCTGGCTGGCCGGCGGGGTGAAGTTGTCGCCGTCGGACAACCTCGCTGACACGCCGCTGCCCCACAGTCCGGCGGCTGCCGTCGCTACCACCATGATGCCCAGCACCAGCCATCGCCAGCGGCACAGTGCCCTTCCGAATGCCTCGAACATGTCGCCGTTCCTCCTAGCAGCCGGATCCGGCCATAAGGAAGTCCACCGACGCGGCGATGACCTCCTCATCGCGCAGGATGCGGTGATGACCCAGGCCGTGCGTGCGATGCAGGCGCGCACATGGCCATGCCGTCGCCAGCCGCGCGCCGAGCCCGAACGGCACCATCCGGTCGCCGCCGTCATGGATAACTAGGGCAGGAGGCAGCGTGTCCTCTTCCGCGGATCGGTTCACCGCGTCGAACTGGCTTAGCGGCGTCTGCAGCAGCCGCTCAAGGGCCCGGGGCATGCGCGCCTGTATGCGCTCCCCGAGCCCGGCGGCCTTGGCGAACACCTGAAGGGCCGCCCGGTGGTCAGGCACCGGCGCGATCAGCACCAGACGGGCCGCGGGCAGCCCGTCGAGGCACGCGACCGCGGCGCCAAGTGCACCCATCGAGTGGGCCACGACCGCATGGGCCGGGCCGTAGTGCCCGGCTGCCGCGCGAAGCGCAGTGACCACTTCCGGCAGCACGGTACGGCCAGGGCCGTACGCACTGGGATCAGAGTCACCGTGCCCGGGAACGTCCAGGGCGACGACACGGAATCCAGCCCTCGTCAGCGGCCCGACAAAACGATGCCAGGACTTGCGGTCCCTGCCCCAGCCATGCACCAGGTACACCGCAGGGCCTTCGCCCCACGTTTCGGTGACGATGCTCGCGGGCAGCAGCCCCGGCAAGTTCACTCGTCGGCGGTCTCCATCAGGCGCAGCGGCGGCCCGACGGCCCGGTACAGCGCGCGGCACCGTTGTGCACATCCGTACCGCCGCCCGGGCCCCTAGCCCAGGCGCGGCGCGCTCGGCCAGGGCCAGCCCGGTCCGCGCCAGTGCCAGCGCGGTCCGTCGGCGCCACGACCGGGCACCGCCTGACCGCATCCTGGACCGGGCGTTGCTGTTCGCATACGGCGTGCCGGTCGCCGCGTTCTGCAGGGTCATCGGGCCATCCCTTCCCGTTGTGAATTGCTTCCACAGTCGCGCTAAGGGCCGGGGTGGCACATCGGCCGGCCGCCGCAACACCGCGGCGGCCGGCCCTCAGATCTGCGCGGGACCCCCTTAGCCTCGCTAATGAGCCACGAGCTGTCACCGCGGGCGGTGGAGCAGCCATGCGGAAGCCCGCGAGAAGGTCCAGGGCCTTCCCGCGGGCTTCTGCCGTCACGACCTCCGGCGCTACTAACAAAGCGCCAGCGGTCAGACGTCGTAGTAGAGTTCGAATTCGTGGGGGTGGGGGCGGAGGCGGAGTTCGTCGAGTTCGGCGGTGCGCTTGTAGTCCAGCCAGGTCGCGATGAGGTCCGGGGTGAACACGCCGCCTTCGGTGAGGAAGGCGTGGTCGCCCTCGAGGGTGTCGAGCGCGACGTCGAGGGAGCCGGGGACCTGGGGGATGGCGGAGGCCTCGTCGGGGGGCAGGTCGTACAGGTCCTTGTCGACCGGCTCGGGCGGCTCGATCTTGTTCTTGATGCCGTCCAGGCCGGCCATCAGCATCGCGGCGAAGGCGAGGTAGGGGTTGGCCGAGGGGTCCGGGACGCGGAACTCGACCCGCTTGGCCGCCGGGCTGGTGCCGGTGATCGGGATCCGGGCGCAGGCCGAGCGGTTGCGCTGGGAGTAGACCAGGTTGACCGGGGCCTCGAACCCGGGCACCAGCCGGTGGTAGGAGTTCGCCGTCGGGTTGGTGAACGCCAGCAGCGCGGGGGCGTGCCGCAGCAGCCCGCCGATGTAGTGCCGGCCGACATCGGACAGGCCCGCGTAGCCGACCTCGTCATAGAACAGCGGCGCGCCGTCCTTCCAGATCGACTGGTGGCAGTGCATCCCGTTGCCGTTGTCGCCGAACAGCGGCTTGGGCATGAACGTCACGGTCTTGCCCGCGGCCCGGGCGGTGTTCTTGATCACGTACTTGTACAGCATCAGCTTGTCGGCCATCGCCAGCAGCGGGCCGAACCGGATGTCGATCTCGGCCTGCCCGGCCGTGCCCACCTCGTGGTGCTGCATCTCGACCTCGATGCCGCACGCGATCAGGTTCCGGACCATCTGCGAGCGCAGGTCGGTGTAGTGATCCATCGGCGGCACCGGGAAGTACCCGCCCTTGAACCGGGGCTTGTAGGCCAGGTTGTGGCCGTCCTCGTCCTTGCCGGTGTTCCACGCGCCCTCGAGCGAGTCGATGTGGTAGTACCCCTCGTTCGCCGAGGTCGAGAACCGGGCCGAGTCGAAGATGTAGAACTCCGCCTCCGGGCCGAACAACGCCGTGTCCCCGATCCCGGTGCCGCGCAGGTAATCCTGCGCCTTGCGCGCCACGTTCCGCGGGTCCCGGGAATACGGCGCGCCGGTCAGCGGGTCGTGCACGAAGAACGTCAGGTTCAGCGTCTTGTGCGCCCGGAACGGGTCCAGCACCGCGGTGGACGGATCCGGCAGCAGCTGCATGTCCGACTCGTGGATCTGCTGGAACCCCCGGATCGACGACCCGTCGAACATCAGCCCCTCGGTGAAGACCCCCTCCCCGAACGCCGGCACCGGCACCGTGAAATGCTGCATCGTCCCCGGCAGGTCACAGAACCTGACATCGACGAACTCCACCTTCTCCTCCGCGACAAAACGGAGAACCTCCTCAGCACTGCTAAACATCAACCCCTCCAGGGCACACTTCGGTTCTCAAGGCACGCGAATAGGACGTTAGCCGCCGGCAATTTCCGTGCCGTGTCTGGTGTGTTTCACGAATGTTACGCGCCGGCGGCCGAGGTCAGCGCACCCAATGTGGCCCGCTGCAGGCTACCTGGCCCAGAACGGATACCGTGGTGTCGTGGCCAAGAAACCCCGTAACCGGCGCGGTGCCGGCCCGGCGCGGTCCGGCGCGTCTGGTCGGCCTGCCCCCGTGCCGGCGGCCACGGCCCCGGCGAGCCGCGCCCCGGCGAGCCGCGCCCCGGCGAGCCGCGCCCCGGCTGGCACCGCGCAGCTGACCACCCCGCCCGCCGCGGAAAAGGCGACGTATCCGGGCCAGGGACTTGGCCTGCCCGAGCGCGGGCCGGGCAGCGTGGCCAGCATGCCCCGCCGGGTTCTCGCGCTGTTCATCGACTGGCTACTCAGCATGCTCATTGCGTACGGGCTGACCCACTCGCAGTTCTGGACCATCGTCATCTTCGCGATCGAGGTCTACGTGCTCACCGCGACGACCGGATTCACCATCGGGAAGCGGCTGGTAGGCATCAGAACGGTGCGCACCAACGGCGGCCTGGTCGGATTCCGCTGGGCGCTGGTCCGGACGGTGATCCTGCTCACCGTGATCCCACCGCTGCTGACCGACCGCGACCTGCGCGGCCTGCACGACCGCGCGTCGGACACCGTCGTCATCCGGGTATAGACCGCCGTCTCGCGGTCCGCGCGGCCAGCGGCTCAGCCTGGCTTACGGCTTAGCGGGCCTTCGGCCTGGGCATCTTGGGCTGCCTGATGTTCCTCGGGATCGGCCCCTTCGGCGCCTGCAGCGATGGCTGCAACGCCTTGAGCCGGTGGTTGATGTCGCTGACCGCGGCCGGCTTGAGCTGGCGCGGCAACCGCATGATCTTGCGCTGCAGCTTGCTGACCGGGACCTGCCCTTCGCCGTTCCCGACCTGGAACTCGATGATCGGCACCTCATAGGCCACCCGGGCGACCCGCTTCTTCTCCGCCGCCAGCAGGCTGGCCAGCCGGTTGGGTGAGCCCTCGCCGACCAGGATGACGCCGGGCCTGCCCACGGCCCGGTGTACCACGTCCATGTTCCTGTTGGCACCAACAGCCGGGGTCACCGTCCAGTTGCCGCGCAGGTTCTGCAGCACGGCAGCCGCCGCGCCCGGTTGTCCCTCGATCGCGGCGTACTGTGCGGCCTGCGCATACCGGCCGAACAAGATCAGCGCGACCAGCACGCCGAGAAGCACGCCCAAGGGGATGAGGAACGCCGCCAGTCCGGTGAGCAACCCGACGATCACCAGGATCGCCAGGACGCCGAGACCGCTGCCGATGACGATCGGCAGTGCCTTCGGGTTGGATTTGCGCATCAGCCCGGCGACCATGCGCATCTGCTTTAGCCGCCCGGCGTTCGCCATGCTCTCGGCGGTGTCCCTCGTGATGGCCGGGTCAGCGGAGCCAGCCTTCCTTGACATGCGTGCCATGCTCCGCAGCATACGGTTAAGCCGCCCCGGACAGAAACCGCCGGGCTCCGATAATTCCGCGCAACCCCGTTACCGTGCCGGGGCTGATCCTGCCCGCTGCTCGATGGCTTGGGCGAACAGCCGCCCGGCCCGGTAGGAGGACCGCACCAGCGGCCCGGACATCACGCCCGCGAACCCGAGAGCCTCCGCCTCCTCGCGCAGTTCCACGAACTCTTCGGGCTTGACCCAGCGCTCCACGGGGTGGTGCCGCGGGGTCGGTCGCAGGTACTGGGTGATAGTGAGCAGGTCACAGCCGGCCGAGCGCAGGTCCTTCATGGCCTCGGTGACCTCGTGCCGCTCCTCGCCCAGCCCGAGGATTAGGTTGGACTTGGTGACCAGCCCGGCGTCGCGGGCCGCGCGCAGCACGTCGAGCGAGCGCGCGTACCGGAAGCCGGGCCTGATCCGCCGGAAGATCCGCGGCACGGTCTCGATGTTGTGCGCGAGGACCTCCGGCCGGGCGCTGAAGACCTCCGCCAGGCGGTCCGGTTCGGCGTTGAAGTCGGGAATGAGCAGTTCCACCCCGCAGCCGGGGATGGCGGCGTGGATCTCGCGGCAGACCTGCGCGTACAGCCAGGCGCCGCCGTCGGCTAGGTCGTCACGCGCGACGCCGGTCACGGTCGCGTACTTCAGGCCCATGGCGGCGACGGACTCCGCGACGCGGCGCGGCTCGCCCTCGTCGAGCGGCAGCGGCTTGCCCGTGTCGATCTGGCAGAAGTCACACCGCCGGGTGCACTGGTCGCCGCCGATCAGGAAGGTCGCCTCGCGGTCCTCCCAGCACTCGAAGATGTTCGGGCAGCCGGCTTCCTCGCACACCGTGTGCAGGCCTTCGCTGCGGACCAGCGATTTCAGTTCGGTGTAGGACGGTCCGGTGCGCAGCCTGGTCTTGATCCATGGCGGCTTTCGCTCGATCGGGACCTGGCTATTGCGGGCCTCGAGGCGGAGCATGCGCCGGCCTTCGGGTGCGAGTACCACCCTTCCAGGGTATGTCGCCGCGGATGCACGGCCGTCAGGGCCCGGCATGATCTTGAGCTTGGAAACGCGATGAAACCCCGGATCCAACGCGTTCGAGCGCAGTGAAACCCCGGTTCCAGCGCGTTCGAGCGCAGTGAAAGCGCAGTTCCAGGGCGTTCGGCTCGGACCGGGCCCACCCGTTAACGATCGTTAGCGGGCCGCGGCCGGCGCGGCGGCTGCGGTGGCCCCCTCCGATCGCGGCGCGGCCGCCTGGCGCGCCCGCGCCAGCGCGGTTGTCTCCAGCGGCGGGCCGGCCAGTACTCCGACGTCGTAGACGTGCCGCCAGGTGCGGTACCCGAGGACGTCGGCGAGATGGCGTTTCATCACCGGCGTTACCTGAGCCACCGTGATGTCGCGGCCGGTCTCGGCGGACAGCGTGGTCGTCCCGGCATCGCGGATGCCGCACGGGACGATCCGGTCGTACCAGGACAGGTCGCAGTCCGCGTTCAGCGCGAACCCGTGCATGGTAGCCCCCCGGGCCACCCGCGCGCCGATCGCGCCAACCTTGCGATCGGGGCCGCGCTCGTCGCCGGGCACCCAGGTGCCGCTGCGCCCGGCCACGCGCACGGTGCTGACGCCGAACTCGGCGCACGTCCGGATCATGGCCTCTTCCAGCGCGCGCACGTAGGCGACCACGTCCAGCGGCTCGCGGAGCTTGATGATCGGGTACCCGGTCAGCTGCCCGGGACCGTGCCAGGTGATCTTGCCGCCGCGGTCCACGTCGATGACCGGTGCCCCTGGATCGCCGAACGGCCGGTCGGACACTGCCGTCCGCTTGCCCGCCGTGTACACCGGCTCGTGTTCGAGCAGCAGGCAGCTGTCCGGAACCTCATCGGCCACCCGCCGGGCGTGCACGCGCCGCTGCAGATCCCAGGCCTCGCGGTACTCCACGGGAGTCGCGCCGAACTCAAAGTAGGCAAGCTCACTCACTTTTCCCAGCTTACGCCCGGCCGTCCCCAGGGCTGGCCAGTCTCCGCCCAGCAGGTGCCGGCTCCCCGCGCAGCCAGACCGCAGGCGGCTGGAGGACAATGAGTTGGTGATAGAGAAGGCCGAATTGCGTCGTATGAGCCAGGCCGAACGCCGCGAACTGGCCGCGATGCTCGCCGAGATCGAGGCGAGCCGTCCGGACCAGCCCCAGGTGGGGCAGTACCGTGCCGACCCATACCGGATCGACCCGGTGCTGCGCCGGGAGCGGCGGCCGGCGCTGCTGGTCTCGGCGGCCTGCTGCGTCTTCCTGGCCGGCTGGATCGTGCTGCTCGCCGCCACCTTGCCGCACCAGTTCGACGCGCATCACTGGCGTGCCGTGTGGGTGATCTTCGACGTGTTCCTGTTCGCCGCGTTCGCGGCGACGGCGTGGGCGATCTGGCGGCAGCGGCAGGTGCTGATTCTGCTGCTGATGCTCACCGGCACCATGCTCTGCTGTGACGCCTGGTTCGACGTCGGCACCTCGCTGGCCACGAGCGGCCTGTGGATCAGCCTGCTGTCCGCGGTTTTCGCCGAGCTTCCGCTGGCCTTCCTCGCCTTCGCCGGAGCGCGGCGGCTGCTCCGGGCCACGGTCGCCGCCAGCATCCTGGCCGGCGCCCACGTCGGCGCCACGGCCGCCGGCGCTACGGCCGCCGGCGCTACGGCCGCTCGCGCCATCCCGGCCGGCGAGTGGGGGCGGAGCTGTGCGGGCCAGTCCCTGCGACGCGCGCCGCTGGCCGGCCTCGGCCTCGACGAGGCCCTGCCCCGCCGCCGCGGCGGGCAGGGCCGCCAGGCGGCCTGACCTGCCGTTGGTTAGTCCGGTCCGTCCTCGGCGCAGAATGGAGATGTGATCACTGAGGCTGAACTACGCCGGATGACCCCGGATGAGCGGCGTCAGCTGGCCCGCACTCTGGCCGACATCGACCGGCGGCATCCGCTGATGGATCCCGGGCTCCGCCGGCGCAGGCGGTTCGGCATGCTGTTCATGACCGCGTGCTGCCTCGTGCTGGCCGCGTGGATCGCGATCCTCATCCTGACCCTGCCCATGCGCTACACCTCGCACGACTGGCGCGGCGTCTGGGTGGGCCTTGACCTCGCCGAGCTGGCCGGGTTCGCCGCGACCGCCTGGGCGGCCTGGCACCAGCGCCAGATCCTCATCTTCCTCATGATGGTCACCGGCACGCTGCTGGTCTGCGACGCCTGGTTCGACCTCGCGCTCGCCTACGGTTCTCGCGGCTTCATCATGAGCCTCGTCACCGCCCTGGTCATCGAGCTGCCGCTGGCCTTGCTGCTGTTCATCAGCGCCAGGCGGCTGGTAAGGGTCACCATCCAGGCCATGATGCAGCTAAGCGGGATCGCCGGCCCGGTGCCGCCGCTGTGGCGGATCCCGCTGTTCGCGCACGGCCTGGAGGAGGCGCTGCCCGCCCGTCTCAGGCCGCTCAGCGCGCAGCCGCGGGCGCATGTCACGTCGGATGTCACAGCAGCCGAAGGCCCCTCGTCTTTAGGAATCAGACGATTTCTAGGGATCGGGCGATCCCGAGGGGAGAAACGTGGACACGAGCCAGTACACCGAATACCGCCCGCTGATGTTCTCGATCGCCTACCGGATGACCGGCAGCGTCAGCGACGCCGAGGACATCGTGCAGGAGGCCTTCCTGCGGGCGGGCAAGGACGGCGGCAAGGACGGCAAGAATGGCGGCAAGGACGGCGGCAGGGATGCCGAGATCGCGTCGCCCAAGGCGTACCTGGCTACCATCACCACCCGGCTGGCCATCGACCACCTGCGCTCGGCCCGCGTCCGCCGCGAGTCTTACGTCGGTACCTGGCTGCCCGAGCCGCTGCTCGCCAGCGCCCCGGGGACTCCGGGGGCTCCAGGGGCTCCAAGGGCCGAACCCGATCCGGCTGAACTCGCCGAGACCTCCGATTCCTTGTCGATGGCGTTCCTCGTGCTGCTGGAGAGCCTGGCCCCGGCCGAACGTGCCGTCTTCCTGCTCCGCGAGGTGTTCGGCTACGACTACAGCGAGATCGCCGGCATTACGGGCAAGACCGAGGCCGCATGCCGGCAGACCTTCGCCCGGGCCCGGCGCCGCATCGATGAGGGACGGCCGCGGTTCGAGACGTCCCGGGCCGAGGGTGAGGAGCTCACCGCCCTGTTCCTGGCCGCGGCGGACGGCGGCGACATGGCCAGCCTGCTCGAGCGGCTGGCTCCGGACGTGGTGTTCTACGGGGACAGCGGCGGCAAGGGCGAGACGACATTCATCACACCGGTGTTCGGTCGCGACCAGGTGGCGCGGGTGATCCGGTTCAGCTTCGAGCGAACCCTGGAGCTTGGCGCCTCGCTCCGCGCCACCTGGGTGAACGGGCAGCCCGGCGTGCTGGCCTGCGACGCCGACGGCGACCTGATCGCGGTCATCGCGTTCGACGTGCTCGACGGACAGGTGCTGGCTATCCGGACGGTCGCCAACCCCGAGAAGCTGCGCCATCTGGGCCCGATCTCGCGCGCCTGGCATGAGCGCTGGGGCGGGCAGGAAGAGCAGAGCTGAGGTGTCACGCCTGCGGGGGTGGCTGCGTCCTAGAGGGCGTAGAGACACACGGCGCAGGAAAGGAAAGGAATCATGCGAGTCTTCGTCGCGGGGGCAACCGGGGTAGTCGGCCAGTTTCTGGTCCCCAGCCTGGTCGCGGCGGGTCACGAGGTCACCGGGACCACCCGCTCGACCGCCAAGGCCGCCACGCTGCAAGGCGCCGGCGCGACGCCCGTCATCGTCGACGGCCTGGACCGCCGGGCCGTGCTAGACGCGGTCAAGGCGGCGCAGCCCGAGGTGATCGTGCACCAGATGACCGCCCTGGCCAGCATGAGCAGCTTCCGCAACTTCGACAAGGAGTTCGCGGTCACCAACGAGCTGCGTACCAGGGGCACCGACTACCTGCTGGAAGCCGCGCAGCAGGCGGGCACCCGCCGGTTCATCGCGCAGAGCTTCGTCGGCTGGAACAACGCCAGGACCGGCGGCCCGGTCAAGACCGAGGCCGACCCGCTCGATCCCGATCCGGTCCCGTCGACCCGCAAGTCCATGGCGGCAATCAGGCACGTCGAACAGACCGTGCCCGGCGCGGTCCCCGAAGGCCTGGTCCTGCGCTACGGCCCGTTCTACGGCCACGGCGCCTCGGACAACCTGCTCGACGTGGTGCGCAAGCGGCAGATGCCCGTTATCGGCGGGGGCACGGGCATCTGGTCGTTCTGCGAGATCACCGACGCCGCCGCCGCGACCGCCGCGGCGGTCGATCGTGGCGCGCCCGGCATCTACAACGTCGTCGACGACGACCCGGCCCCGGTGCGGGAGTGGCTGCCGTACCTAGCTGAGTGCATCGGCGCCAAGGCGCCGATGCGCGTCCCGGCCTGGCTGGGCGGGCTGCTGGCCGGCCAGCTTGTCGTCTCGCTGATGACCCGCGCCCGCGGCTCGGTCAACGAGAAGGCCAAGCGCGAACTCGGCTGGGCGCCCGGCTACGCGAGCTGGCGGGACGGCTTCCGGGACTGGGCGAAAACGGCGGGGCAAGCCCGTGCCGCCTGACGTCGTGTCGCCCGGCGATACTGTGCCGCCTCAAGATCACTGGGAGTTCAGGCCGCTGATGTTCTCGATCGCCTACCGGATGACCGGGAGCATCAGCGACGCCGAAGACATCGTCCAGGAGGCCTTCCTGCGGCTGACCCGGGCATTGCGCGACGGGACCAGCATCGACTCACCCAAGGCCTTCCTGGCCACCGTCACCACCCGGCTGGCCATCAGCCACCTGAGGTCCGCCCGGGTGCGGCGGGAGTCCTACGTGGGTGCCTGGCTGCCCGAGCCGCTCCTCGCCGACGCCGAACCCGGTCCGGCCGAGCGGGCCGAGATGTCCGACTCACTGTCGATGGCGTTCCTCGTGCTGCTGGAGAGCCTGACACCGACCGAACGGGCGGTGTTCCTGCTGCACGAGGTGTTCGGGTACGACTACAAGGAGATCGCCGGCATCACCGGCAAGTCCGAGACGAACTGCCGCCAGATCCTGACCCGGGCCCGCCATCACGTCGATGACGGCAAGCCCCGCTTTGACGCTTCCCGCGAGCAGCGCGAGGAAGTGGCCCGCCGGTTCTTCGCCGCCGCCGCAGGCGGCGACATGGGCGCTCTGCTCGAGACGGTCGCGCCGGACGTCGTCATGGTGGGCGACGGCGGCGGCAAGGCCTGGGCCATCGCCCGCCCGCTGTCCGGGGCCGAACAGGTGGTCCGGCTCCTGCTCGGGCTGTACCGGCGGGCCCCGAAGATGGGCGTCCACATCGAGCCAGCCTGGTTGAACGGCCAGCCCGGCGGGATCTCCTACGATGGCGAGGGCCGCGTGGTCAACGTGTTCGTCCTGGACATCGCCGACGGCCTGGTGCAGACGGTCAGATCCATCGTCAACCCGGACAAGCTGCACCATCTGGGACCCGTCTCGGATGTGGCGCTGCGGGGGGTCCCAGGGGGGTCGCCCCCCCGCGGCTAGCATGGAGCGCGCCACGGGACTTAACCTGTCGGCCATGGCCACCGACTTCACCGAGGAAACCGCGGCCGACGCGGTCGTCGACAGCTTCGCGAAGACGCCGGACCCGCGGCTGCGCGAACTGCTGAGCGGCCTGGTCCGGCACTTGCACGCATTCGTCAGGGAAACCGAGCCCACCGTCGCCGAATGGGAGCGGGCGATCGGCTTCCTCACCGCGACGGGGCAGAAATGTGACGACGAACGGCAGGAATTCATCCTGCTCTCCGACGTCCTCGGCGTCTCCATGCTGGTGGAGACGATCAACAACAGGAAGACGGGAGGGGCGACGGAATCCACCGTGCTCGGCCCGTTCCACATGATCGAGTCCCCCCGCCGGGAACTCGGCGAGTCCATCGACCTCGTCGGGACCGGCCCGCCGTGCGTGGTCGCCGGCCGGGTCCTCTCGGCCGACGGCACCCCGCTCCCGGGCGCCGAACTCGATGTCTGGCAGGCCAACGACCAGGGCTTCTACGACGTCCAGCAACCGGGCGTGCAGCCAAGGACCAACGGCCGCGGCCTGTTCACCGCGGATGCGGACGGAGCCTTCTGGTTCCGCACCATCGTGCCGAGCCACTACCCGATTCCGACCGACGGCCCGGCCGGCGCGCTGCTGAACGCGACCGAGCGGCACCCGTACCGCCCGGCGCACATCCATTTCATCGTGACCGCCCCCGGGCACCGGGCGCTGACCACGCACATTTTCGTAGCCGGCAGCCCGTATATCGAATCGGACGCGGTCTTCGCGGTGAAGAAGAGCCTGATCAAGGAGTTCACGCGCGTCGACGACCCCAGGCAGGCGGCCGGTTACGGTCTGGACGGACCGTTCTGGATCGCGACCTTCGACATCGTCCTCCAGCCGGACGCGGACGCCTGACCGTCCGCGCCGGCTTTTTATACCGAACGGACCTGGTATCCGCCGCTCCCAGCCGCTGTCCGGTTCGGCATGATACGCCGTATTCGCCCGGGTAGTCTGGGGCTGCCGAGATGGCCGTGCGCAGGGCGCGGCCAGTGAAGGGTCTCATGCTCCAGGCGCTGCTGCTGGCCGGGCTCGTGGCGGCCCCACTCGGGTCGCTGGCCTTGTTCGTGCCGATACGGCGGCGGGCCGGACGGCCCGGGGCCTGGTCCGCCATCCGGCGGTTCATCCTGGCCGTGGCCGGCACGGTGCTGCTCGCCGCGGCGGTGGCGGGAGTCCTCCGGCTGCTCGGCACGTCCCAGCACAACCTGATCGCCGGCGCGGCGGGCGTGGTGTTCGCCAGCCTGATCTGGCTGCCGGTGACCCGGCGCTGGTCGGCCCGCGCGCACCTGTGCTGGGCCTCGACCGTGTTCCTGTTCGTCGTCTTCCTGGTCTACGCGCTCGAGTGGACCCTGGACAGCCATCTCGGGGCCGCCAGCACGGTGGGCGGCGTGCTGCTGTGGCTGCTCGAGGTCTTCGCCGCCATGCTGTCCTGCGCGTACCTGTGGGAGATCTGCGACGCGCTCGGCACCGAGCACTGGCGGCGGCGGATCACCCGGACCACGCCGCTGGCCGTCCCGGACAGCGAGCTGCCCATGGTCAGCCTGCACGTCCCGGCGCACAACGAGCCACCCGAGATGGTCATCGACACGCTGCGCTCGCTGGTCCGGCTCGACTACCCGCGCTACGAGATCATCCTCATCGACGACAACACCGACGACGAGTCGCTGTGGCGGCCGGTCGAGGCCTGGTGCGCGCGGCACGGGGTAAAGTTCGCCCACCTAGACGACTGGCCGGGCTACAAGTCCGGGGCGCTGAACTACGTGCTGCGGCAGCTCACCGCGGCCGACGCCGACGTCATCGGCATCATCGACTCCGACTACCAGGTCCAGCCCGGCTGGCTGCGCCGGTGCGCGCCCGCGTTCGCCGACCCGTGGATCGGCTTCGTCCAGACGCCGCAGGACTACCGCGACTGGCGAAGTGCGCGGTACTACCGGCGGCTCTACTACTCGTACAAGTACTTCTTCGCCGTCTCGCAGCCCTCCCGCAACGAGCACGACGGGGCCATCTTCGCCGGCACGATGGGGCTGATCCGGCGGGTGGCCCTGGACGAGCTCGGCGGCTGGGACGAATGGGTCATCACCGAGGACGCGGAGTTGTCGCTGCGCCTGCTCCGGGCGGGCTGGCACGGGCTGCACGTGGACGAGGTGTTCGGCCGCGGTATCATGCCGCTGACCTTCGAGGCGCTCAAGGGACAGCGGTACCGGTGGTGCTTCGGCGGCATCCAGATCCTGCGCATGCACTGGCGCTCGCTGCTGCCCGGCCGCGCCAACCGGGCCAACCACCTGACCTCCGGCCAGCGCTGGGCCTACCTGTCGGGCGCGCTGCAATGGTACGGCGACCTGCTCAGCCTGCTGTTCTTCATCTTCCTGCTGGCCGGAGCGGCCAACCTGGCCACCGGCGGCGGCCAGCTGTTCCGCAAGCTCACCGTGTTCCTGGTCGCGGCCGTGCCGGTGATGGTCCTGCTCGGCCTGGTCCGCGCGATCGCGCTGCTGCGCCGCGGTACGGGCGCGTCCTGGCGGGACGCGCTCGGCGCGTTCTTCATCTGGCAGTCCACCTCGCTCGTGGTGGCGCGCGCGTCGGTGGTCGGCCTGTTCGCCAAGAAGGCCGTGTTCCTGCGCACCCCCAAGACCAGCGAGCAGACCCGCTGGTGGGAGGCACTACGCGCCAACTGGGCCGAATCCGCCCTGGCCCTGCTCGGCTTCATCGCCATAGGCGCCGCCCTGACCAAGACGAACCAGCTGAGCGGGCCGCTGCTGGCCGGCCTGCTGCTGTTCCCCACGCTCGGCCTGGCCGCCGCGCCGGTCAACAGCTGGGCTGCCCGCCGGGCGGCGCTGCCGGCCTGGCTGCGCGACCGGCGGACCACCGAGTACCGCCGTGACCGCCGCTCGTTCGCCGCCGGCGTGGCCGCCGGGGGAGCGGTGGCCGTCGTCGGCGTCGTCGCCGCCGCCCTGGCCCTGCTGTTCACCGGCCAACCGGTCCAGCCGCCGGACCTGGTCGGCCCGGCCCAGGGCCACAGTTCCTCCGCGCCGGCCAGTCCGTCCAGCCCCGCGCCCTCGTCCTCGTCCGCCTCACCCACGGCGACACCCACCACGTCGTCCCCGTCGCCGACGCCGACCACGTCCTCCGCGTCCCCGACCGCATCCCCCACGCTGTCCCCGACGGCCACGCCAACCGTGTCGCCGACCGGAACCACGACCACCCCGTGACGCGCGGGCCGGCCTCGGATGTGACCAAAGGCGCCCCTAGCCTGCGGCGTCGAGCGTCGCGCTGAAAGCGGCCACGGTGCCGACGATGTGCGATTCCATGGCGGCGCGGGCAACGTCGGGGTTCCGCGACCTGATGGCGGTCCTGATGACGTCGTGGTCCTGGTTTCGATCGTGGACGGAATCGGAGAGTTGCTGAACGCCACCGATCGTGGTGACAAGGAAGTCGGAGAGGTCCCACATCCGCTCGCTGAGGTTTGCCATCACCCGTGACTGCGACATCCGGTGGATGACTAGGTGGTACTCGCGATTGAGGCGGCGATATGCACGCGACCGTTCCTCGGGGTCGTCATGCTCCTCCAGATCGGCGATGTGCTGCCATGCGTCGTCGAGCTCGACGAGCTGGGCGTCCGATCGCCGTGCGGCCGCTGCCGCAGCGATCTCGCCTTCGAAGCGACTGAAGAGGTTGAAGAAATCCCGGATCTCCTGCGGGGAGTAGTAAGCGACCCGGCAGCCGCTCTGCGGGACGATCTGGACGAGCCCGGTGACCTCGAGCCGGCGCATGGCGTCCATGACCGGTTGCTTGCTCACCCCGAACTCCGCCTTCACCTCCTCGATCGAGATCCGGGATCCGACCGCGTAGCGGCCGTCGAGGAGCCTCTCCTTGAGTTCGTCGAGGACCACCTGGCCCAGCCGGTGACTCAGGCGGGCGGATGGGACGGAGCTCGGCATCGATCCGCTCCTTCCTGCCGCTCAGTAACTATGCCCTAGCATGCCACATCGAGACTTGTAATACTTCCTTGACCACGCCAACAGGATCTGTAGACTCGAGATCGAGCTAACTAGCATGCTAGTTTAGGGCGCAGTTGATCCGCGCTATGAGCACGAATAGGGGAAGGCTTATGATCGATGTCCGGATCGCACCAGCGGCGGCGGCCGAGGACACCGCGCTAGTCAACCAGCTCGCGGGCCTCGTCAACAGCGTGTACGCCACCGCCGAGGAAGGACTCTGGGCGGACGGCGCACCCCGCACGACCCCGGCGGAAATGACCGAACTGATCGCCACTGGCCAGATCGCGGTCGCCCGGGCGGAGGAGCGGATCGTTGGCGCCGTACGGGTCCAGCGACTGGAAACCGGCGAGGGCGAGCTCGGGATGCTGGTCGCCGACCCCGCTCACCGCGGCACGGGCGTGGGCCGCGAGCTTGTCCGGTTCGCCGAGCGCTGGAGTCGCGAGCAGGGCCTCGACACGATGCAGCTCGAGGTCCTGGTGCCGCGGCAGTGGTCTCATCCGAGCAAGGAGTTCCTGAAGGCCTGGTACACCCGCGTCGGCTACCGCCCGGTACGAACCGGGCAGATCGAGGAGAGCTACCCCGGACTCGCGCCGCTCCTCGCGACACCCTGCGACTTCGTCATCTACCACAAGAGCCTGCGCCGGTCGCCCCGTCAGCGGGAGGAGAGCTCAGCGGACAGCGCCCCGGGCAGGGTGGGGTAGCGGAACTCGTAGCCGGCCTCCTGCAGCCGCCGGGGCAGGACCCGGGCGCTGCTCAGCAGCTCCACGGAGGCCTCGCCGACGGCCAGGCGCAGCAGCGGGGCGGGCACCCGCAGCCAGCGCAGGTCCCGGGGGCCGGCGGCGGCGTTGAGCGCGGCGGTGAACTCGGCGTTGGTGACCGCGGCGGGGGCGGTGACGTTGACGGGGCCGCTCACCTCCGTTCGGGCGAGCAGGTACTTGAAGGCGGCGATCTCGTCGGTCAGCGAAATCCAGCTCATGACCTGCCGCCCGGACCCGAACCTGGGACACAGGCCCAGCCTGGCCAGCGGGAACAGCCGGGCCAGCACCCCGCCGTCCGAGGCTAGCACCAGGCCGCTGCGCGGGTGCACGACGCGGATGCCGGCCTCGGCGGCGGGTTCGGCGGCCGCCTCCCAGTCCCGGACCAGCCGGGCCAGGAAGCCCGGCCCGGCCGCAGGGCCGGCACGGGCGGACTCGTCCACCTCGCGGCCACCGGTGTCGCCGTACCAGCCGATGGCCGAGGCCGCTACCAAGGTGGCGGGCGGCGGGCTGAGCTTGGCCAGCGCGCCCGCCAGGGCCCGCGTACCGACGACTCGGCTGGCCCGGATCTCCGCCTTGTACCTGGCTGTCCAGCGGCGGTCGGCCACCCCGGCGCCGGCCAGGTGCACGCAGGCGCCGAGGCCGTCCAGGGCGGACGAGCCGGAGGCGAGCAGCCCGGCGTCGGCCGCGCGCGGATCCCAGCGTTTCTCGTCCGGTGCCCGCGGGGTGCGGCGGACGAGCCTGATCACCTCGTGGCCGTCCGCGCGCAGGCTAGCCACTAGGGCGGTGCCGATGAGGCCGGACGAGCCGGTGACCGCGATCTTCACCGTGACCGGTGGCTACAGGCCGAGTTCGGCCTCGAAGGCCCCCTCTTCCAGCCGGTTCTTCACCGTGGCGAGGAACCGGGCCGCGTCGGCGCCGTCGACCAGGCGGTGGTCGTAGGTGAGCGCGAGATACACCATCGAGCGCACCGCGATCACCTCGCCGAGGGCGGGATCGATGACCACGACCGGCCGCTTGACGACCGTGCCGGTGCCCAGGATCGCGACCTGCGGCTGGTTGATGATCGGCGTGTCGAACAGGGCGCCGCGGCTGCCGGTGTTGGTCACGGTGAACGTCCCGCCGGCCAGCTCATCGGGCGCTACCTGCGCGGAGCGGGTCCGGTTGGCCAGGTCGCTGATCTTGCGGGCCAGGCCGCCGATGTTCAGGTCGCCGGCGTTGTGGATGACCGGCACCATCAGGCCGCGCTCGGTGTCGACCGCGATCCCGATGTGCTCGGCGTCGTGGTAGGTGACCTGGTCGCCGTCGATCACCGCGTTCAGCTTCGGATGTACCTTGAGCGCCTCGATCGCGGCCAGCGCGAAGAACGGCAGGAAGCTCAGCTTGACGCCCTCGCGGGCCTCGAAATCCTGCTTGGCCTGGTCGCGCAGCCGCGCGATGGCGGTCACATCGGCCTCGACCACGGTGGTCAGCTGGGCCGAGACGTGCAGCGACTCGACCATGCGCTGGGCGATGACCTGGCGCGGCCTGGACATCCGCTGGGTCGTGCCGCGCAGCGAAGAGGGCACCACGGCCGGGCGCGGGGCCGGCTGCGCCGGACGGGCCTGCTGCGGCGGCTGAGCCTGGGGCTGAGCAGGCTGCGGAACCTGCGCCTGAGCCGCGGGCTGCGCGGGTTGACCGGGCTGCGCAGGCTGCTGCGGCTGCGCGGGCTGCTGCGGCTGCGCGGCACGCTGGGCCCGGGCGGCCTCGATGACGTCCTGCTTGCGGATGCGCCCGCCGACACCGGTGCCGGTGACGGATTCCAGGTCCACGGCGTGCTCGGCGGCGAGCTTGCGGACCAGCGGGGTGACATACGGTGCGTCGCCCGCGCTGGGCAGCGGCGTGGGCGGCGGGTACTCCTCGGCCTGGCGGGACTCGGCGGAGGAGGACTCGGCCTGTGCGGGCACCTGGCTGGCCGGTTCCGCCTGGGCCGGTGACTGCGGTGACGGCGGAGGCGTCTGCGCGGTCCGCTGTCCGTAGGCGGATGGCGGCGCGTAGTTGGGCTGCGATCCCTGCGGGCTCCAGCCATCCGAGCTGGCCGGAGTCTGCTCGGCTGCGGGCTGGGCTGCATCCGGCTGGGCCTGCTGAGGCTCGGCGGCCTGATCCTGGGCCTGCTGATCCTGGGCCTGCTGAGGCTCGGCAGCCTGATCCTGGGCCTCCTGAGGCTGGGCGTCCTCGGGGCCGGACTCCTCGGCCTCGGCCTCGGCCTCAGCCTCAGCCTCGGCCTCGGCCGGGGCGGCGGCCTCGGCCGGAGCAGCGCTGGCGGAGTCGTCCGCACTGGGCGCCGCGTCGCCGGACGCGCCGTCGTCGATGACGGCGAGCTCCGCCCCCACCGCGACCGTCTCGTCCTCGTCGACCGAGATGCCGCGCAGGATGCCGGACGCGGGGGAGGGGATCTCGGTGTCCACCTTGTCCGTCGACACCTCGAGGAGCGGCTCATCCACCTCCACGTGCTCGCCTTCCTTCTTCAGCCAGCGCGTGACGGTGCCCTCGGTGACGCTCTCACCGAGCTGCGGCATGGATACGGAGACCGACATGACCTCGTGACTCCTTGGGTGGGTTGGGGGACGAACAGGGGTGGGTTGCGGGAAACTAGGCGTGTACGTGCAGGGGCTTGCCGGCCAGCGCAAGATGCGCCTCGCCGATCGCCTCCGACTGGGTGGGATGGGGGTGGATGAGCTGGGCCACATCCGAGGGCTCGGCGTCCCAGTTGTAGATCAGCTGGGCCTCGGCGATGAGCTCGCTGACGCGGCTGCCGACAATGTGCACGCCGATCACGCGGCCGGGACGGTTCTCCTCGGACATCGCGATGACCTTGGCCGCGCCCTGAGTCTGCAAGATCACGCTGCGGCCGTTGCCGCCGAGGTTGTAGTTGAACTCGACCGTCTTCAGGCCGCGCTCGGCGGCCTGGGCGGAGGTGATGCCGACCGACGCCACCTCCGGATCGCTGTAGGTGATCCGGGGCACGCCGTCGTAGTCGATCGGGGTGACCGGGAGCCCGCCGATCCGCTCCGCGACCAGGATCCCCTCGCCGAACCCCACGTGCGCGAGCTGCGGCGTGCTGATGAGATCACCGACCGCGGAGATCGAGGGGATGTTCGTCCGGCAGAGCGAGTCCACCTTGACGAAACCCCGCTCCATGGCCACGCCGGTTTCTTCATAGCCGAGGCCATCGGAGACCGGGCCGCGGCCGACCGCGACCAGCAGGAGGTCGGCGTCGAGCGTCTTGCCGCCCTCGAGCGTGACCGTGACGCCGGTGTCCGTGTGCTTGACCGACTCGAAACCGGCGCCGAGCTCGAAGCGGATGCCGCGGCGCCGGAACGCCCGCTGCAGCAGCTTCGCGCTCGTCTCGTCCTCCAGCGGCAACAGCTGGGGTAGTAGTTCCACGATCGTGACCTCGGCGCCGAAGGACCGCCACACGCTGGCGAACTCGACCCCGATCACGCCGCCGCCGAGGATGACCACCGAAGCGGGGACCCGGTCCAGCACCAGCGCGTGGTCCGAGGTGATCACGCGTTCGCCGTCGATGTCGAGACCGGACAGGCTTCGCGGCTGCGATCCGCTGGCGAGCACGATGTGCTCGGCCTCGTAGATGGTGTCGCCGACCCGGACGCTGTGCGGTGTTTCCAGCCGCCCCGATCCCTCGATGGTGTCGATCTTCCGGCTCGCGATGGTGGACTGCAGCCCCTTCCAGAGCCGGTCTACCACGCCGTCCTTGTAGGAAAGCACGCCCGGGACGTCGATCCCCTCGAAGGTGGACTTGACGCCCACGGACGCACTGTCCCTGGCGTGGTCCGCGATCTCGGCGGCGTGCAGCAGCGCCTTGGTGGGGATGCAGCCGCGGTGCAGGCAGGTCCCGCCGACCTTGTCCTTCTCGATCAGCGCGACACGCTTGCCGAGTTCGGCCGCGCGCAGCGCGCAGGCGTACCCGCCGCTGCCACCGCCGAGCACGACGATGTCGTAGCTGCCGATGCCCTCTGCCACCCCTCAAGCCTCCTTCATGAGCCAGTCAGTCCTACCTGGCCTACCCAGTCTTTATCATTTCACTTGCCGTCAGCCGGGCTACCGGCAAGCTTTCCCTCGGCCACGTCGGCCGCGATCTGCACCAGCGTCCTGACCGCCGCCCCCGTGCCGCCCTTGGCGATGTAGCCGTACGGGCCCCCGTCGTTGTAGGCGGGGCCGGCGATGTCCAGGTGAGCCCAGCGGACCCCGGCCGGCACGAACTCGCGGAGGAACAGCCCGGCGACGAGCATGCCGCCGCTGCGGTCTCCGGACACGTTCGCGATATCCGCGACGGTCGAATCGAGCCCCTTGCGGAGATCCTCGGGCAGCGGCATCGGCCACATGGCCTCGCCGGCCCGCCGGGCCGCGTCCGCGATCTCCGCGGCTAGAGAATCATCGCTGGCCATCACCCCGGCTGTGCGGTTGCCGAGCGCCACCGTTTGCGCCCCTGTCAGTGTAGCCACGTCAATGAGCAGGCTGGGCCGGTCCGACTCGGACCGGGCCAGCGCGTCCGCTAGGACCAGGCGTCCCTCGGCGTCGGTGTTCAGCACCTCCACGGTCTTGCCGCCGTAGATCGTGATGACGTCCGATGGCCGCTGGGCCCCGCCGCCCGGCATGTTCTCGGCGAGCGAAAGGTAGCCGACCACGTTCACCGCCGGTCCGAGCTCGGCGATGGCCTGCAGCGCGGCCAGCACCGCGGCGGCGCCGCTCATATCCGCCTTCATCGTCTCCATCGCCTTCGGCGGCTTGAGTGAGAGCCCGCCGGAGTCGAAGGTGATGCCCTTGCCCGCGAATACCACGGTGCGGGCGGCATCGGGGTGGGTGTACTCGAGCCGAACGAGCCGGGGCGGGTGCACTGAGCCCATGCCTACCGCGAGAATGCCGCCGAAGCCCTCCTTGGCCAGTTCGTTCTCGTCCAGTACCTGCACGCCCAGGCCGTGTGCCGCGGCCGCCTGCCCGGCCGCCGCGGCCAGGTCCGCGGGCACCATGTCGGCCGGGGAGGTGTTCACGAGGTCACGGACGAGCGACATCGCCCCGGCGAGGACCCGGGCCCGGTCGGCCGCGTCGTCGTGGGCGGTGTGGACGATCAACTCGACGTCACCGGGCGCGGCGGATGCGGTCCGGTACTTCCTGAAGGCGTAGCCGCCGAGCAGAGCGCCGAGCGCCACCGCCTCGGCCTCATCGGGTTCATCGGCGGGGAGCGCGAGGGCGACTCGCTTGACCCGTCCCTTCGATCCCGGGGCAGCAGCGGTCAGATCGCGGGCCGCGGCCCCGGCGGCGCGGCGCAGCCGCTCCAGGTAGGCCTGCCGGTCGGCGGCCGCGCCGGGCTCCGGGCCCAGGCCGACGGCGACGATGACCGGGGCCGGCATCTGGCCGCCTGTCGGGATCTTGGTGAGTTCCTCGGCCTTACCCGTAGCGCCGAGCGCGGTGAGCGCGGCCATCAGGTCGGTTTCGTCGGTAGTTAGCGTGAGAACCGGACCGTCCTGGCCCTGGAACACGCCGGTGACGAGGGCGTCCGCATCGGTTGTGGTCGGCGCTGACTGGCTGGTAAGCAAAGTGACCGTCATCCTGCTGATCGTAGGGCATCGGCCGGTGTTCCAGCCCGGCCCGGCCGGGGAGTTACTTTGCCCTCCGCAAACAGCTCCGCGCCACCTTTCCGGATTCACCCGACACGACGGCGGCGTGTATTTTTCGGCGACGCCGTCACCTTATATTCGAGCCCTAGGCCCGGGAGGAGATCCGTGACCGCGCTTCCGCTCATCCTGACCGTGTTCGTCGCCTGCGCGGTGGAGGCGGTCGAGGCGCTGACCATCGTGCTCGCCGCCGGCCTGACCCGCGAGTGGCGGTCCACGTTCCAGGGTATGGCCCTGGCCCTGGCCGCGCTGGCCGCGATCGTGGCGGTGCTCGGGCCGACGATCACGCTGCTGCCGCTGACCGCGCTGCGGCTGGTGGTCGGCGCGCTGCTGGCCATCTTCGGGCTGCAGTGGCTGCGCAAGGCCATCCTGCGCGCTACCGGGCACAAGTCGCTGCACGACGAGGCCAGCGCCTACCTGCGCGAGGTAACGGCGGCCAAGGCCGCGGCGTCCTCGTCCCGGGGCCGCGTCCACGACTGGTACGCCTTCACGCTGGCGTTCAAGGGCGTCCTGCTCGAGGGCCTCGAGGTGGTCTTCATCGTGATCACGTTCGGCGCCAACCAGAACAATGTGGGCGCCGCGGTGATCGGTGCGGCCGCGGCGGTGGTCGTGGTCGCGGTGACCGGGGTGCTGGTGCGGGCGCCGCTGGCGAAGGTCCCGGAGAACACGATGAAGTTCGCGGTGGGCATCATGCTCACCTCGTTCGGCATCTTCTGGGGCGCCGAGGGAGCGGGGGTCTCCTGGCCCGGCCAGGACGCGGCCCTGCTCGTGCTGGTACCGGTCGTGGCGCTGGTGGCGCTGTGTTACACGCTCCTGCTGCGGCCACGCGCGGTCCAGCCCGCGTCCGCGCCTGCATCCGAGGAGGTGACCAGCTCGTGAGGCGACTGAAGTCCATCGGCGCGTTCTGGTACGACTTCGTGGTCGGCGACGACTGGCGGGTCGCCGTCGTCGTGGTCGCCGCGCTCGCGCTGACCGCGGTGCTGGTCCACGCGGTCGGCGTCAACGCCTGGTGGCTGCTACCCGTTCTCGTCTTCGCCGCCCTGGGCTGGTCCCTGCGCCGAGCCATCCGCTCATAGCAGGCTCGTCCGCCTGGCCGTAGCCGGCGAACTGCATGAATGCCCCAGCCATGTCGCTGGAGCTGCATGAACGAGGCAGCCATGCAGTATGAACGGGCGGGACGGGGCCGCGGGCGGCTCAGCCGGAGCGCTCGACCAGGCCGTGGTCGAAGGCGAACACCACGGCCGCGGCGCGGTCGCGCAGCCGCAGCTTGGTGAACACGTGGTTGACGTGGGTCTTGACCGTGCCCTCGCTGACGAACAGCTCGGCGGCGATCTCGCCGTTGGTCCTGCCCCGGCCGATCAGCGCCAGCACCTCGAGTTCGCGGCCGGTGAGGGCGTCCAGGTCGGGATCGTGACCGGCCGGGCCCGCGGCGGCCGGCGCGGACCGGTAGGTGGCCAGCACCCGGCCGGTGACGGCCGGGTCGAGCCATGAGCCGCCCTCGGCGACCATCCGCACCGCCCGCTGCAGGTCCTCGGCGGGCACGCCCTTGAGGACGAAACCGGACGCGCCGGCCCGCAGCATCCCGGCCAGCGCCTGGTCGTCGTCGAACGTGGTCAGGGCGAGCACCGGCGGGCTGCCCTCGCGCTGCCTGAGTCGGCCGGTGGCCTGCACGCCGTCGGTGAACGGCATCCGGACGTCCATCAGTACCACGTCCGGCGCAGTGGCCTCGACCGCGGCGATGACCTCGCCGCCGTCCGCGCACTCGCCCACCACCTCGAAGCCGAACGGGGCGCGCAAGATGCCCCGCAGACCGGTCCTGACCAGCTCCTGGTCATCGACAAGCAGCACCCGGATCATGATGTTCCCCCGGTCAGCGGGAGCCTGGCGCGGACCAGCCAGCCGCGCCCGCCGGGGCCGGCCTCGCAGCTGCCGCCGACCGATTCGGCCCGCTCCCGCATGCTGATCACGCCGAGTCCCGGTCCGGCGCCCGCGCTCGCGACCTTGCCCGGCACGGTCCGGCTGTCCGCGGTCAGCGTCACCTCGCCGGCCCAGACCCGCAGCCCGACCTCGGTCGGCGCCCCGGGTGCGTGCTTGGCCGCGTTCGTCAGCGCCTCCTGCGCGATGCGGTACACGGCCAGGCCGGTCGTGGCGGGTAGCCCGGCGATGTCGCCCTCGACGGTCAGCGTCATGTCCGCTCCCGCCGAGCGGAACTGCTCCACCAGCGCGGGCAACCCAGCCGCGCCCGGCAGCGGAGCGATACGGTCCGCGGCGTCGTCCTCGCGGAGCATCCCGACCGCGGTGCGCACCTCGGCCAGGCACTCGCGGCCGAGCCGTTCGGCCTCGGCTAGGGCGTGCCCGGCGTCGGCTGGATCGTGCTCGACCGCCAGCCGCGCGCTCTGCACGTGCAGCAAGCTGACCGTCAGGGTGTGGCCGATGACGTCGTGCAGCTCCCGGGCGATCCGGTTCCGCTCCTGAGCCCTGGCCTGCTCGGCCAGGCCCGCCTGGGCCTGCCGCAACTGCCTGAGCAGGTCCCGGTCGCGCCGGATCAGTACGCTGAACGCGGTCGCCAGGGTGACCCCGGCCAGCCAGGCGCCCCAGCCGGGATCGGGCTGGACCCACAGCCACTCGGCCGCGAACAGGAGTACCGTCCCGGCCCAGTAGGCCAGGGCCTCGCGGCGGCTGCCGGCCAGCACACACCAGCAGGTCAGCAGGCACACCCCGAACCAGCCGATGTTGCTCGACATGCCGTGCCCGAGCATCGCGATTCCGGCCGTCGCGATCGCGGCATAGATCAGTACTGGCCGCCAGCCCAGCACGAGCGGGATCGCCGCGCCGACCGCCACGATCGCCCCCGCCACGGCCACCGGCGCGGTCGGGTTGAGCCAGACCGCCCCGGCCGCGGTGACCGCGGCGAACACGGCGATGGCGGCCCAGCGTGCCCGGGCCGCCAGGGACTCGGTGAGCCCGGCCGATTCCAGGTCGCTGCTCATGGTGCGGATTTTACGGCCGCCCGTCGCCGGGCGGCCGTACCGCGAGAGAGCGGATGTCACAGCGCCGTGCGGCGGGCCGCCACGGCCGTGGCCGCCACCGCCAGCACCGCCACCCCGATCAGCGACCCGGTGGCCGTGCCCAGGCCGAGCCACGGCGCGCGCACCGCGTTGGTCAGCAGCGTCAGCGGCAGCGGCCCCGCGACCTGCTTGACGACCGAACCCATCACGTGCGGCGGCGGGCCGCCGGCGCCGAGCAGGAAGGACGGGAAGAAGAGCAGCAGGCCGACGGCCTGCGCGGCCCGGGCCGAGGGCAGCACCGAGCCGAGCAGCACGCCGATGCTGACGAAGGCGACGGCGCCGAGCGGCAGCGCGACCGCCACTCGCCACGCGTCGTGCACGGCGGGGATGCCGTACACCGGCGCGGCCACGGCCAGCAGCAGCGCGCAGGCTACCGCGGTGGTCAGCAGGCCCACGATGAGCTGGGCGATCGCGAACGACCAGCGGGGAAAGCCGGCCGCGGCGAAGCGGCGCAGCACGCCGCGCTCCCGATACGAGGCCAGGTGGACCGGCAGCATCACCAGCCCGGTCGCCGCGATCACCACGGTGAGGTAGGACGCCACATACCAGTGCGACGGGTTGGTGCCGTCGAACGCCGGGTCCGGACTGGTGCCGAACGCGCCGCCGATGATCAGCATGGTGACGATCGGGAACGCGAACACGAACGTCAGCACCAGCGGATCGCGTGTCATCAGCTTGAGTTCGGCCCGGACCAGCCGTCCCATCGCCGTGTTCATCGCCGTCCTCCGATCAGTTCGCCGTTAACAGGTGTCTGGACTTGATCGCCGTTCAGCAGCCCGAGCAGGGCGTCCTCCAGGCCGGGCTGCGAAATGGCCAGGTCGGCCGGCACCGGCTCCCAGCGCACCAGGGCGGCACAGACGTGGGCGACGATGCGCCGGTGGCCGCGCACCGTGATCCGCGCCCCGGACCGCGTCACCTCCCGTACCCCGTCAAGCCGGCGGACCTGGTCCAGCAGCTGCGCGGGGGGATCCGGCATGCTGAACCGGATCACCGCCGTGCTGGCGTGCCGTTCGACCAGGTCCGCCGGCGCCCCCGCGTCTATGACGTGGCCCGCGCGCATCACCGCGACCCGGTCGCAGAGCGCCTCGGCCTCGTCCATTTCGTGGGTGACCAGCAGCACCGTGGTGCCCTCGCCGTTCAGCTGGCGGATCGCATCCCAGACGGTGCGCCGCGCGGCCGGGTCCAGGCCCTGGGTCAGCTCGTCCAGGATCACCAGCCGCGGCCGGTTGAGCAGGGCGAGGACGAGGAACAGCCGCTGCCGTTCCCCGCCGCTCAGCGAGGAGAACGCCGACCGGCGGCGCTGAGTCAGCCCGAACTGCCCGAGCAGCTCGCCGCCGTCGCGGGCGCGCTGGGTGCTGAACAGCTCGAGTGCCTCGGCCACCCTCAGCCGGTCGGGCAGAGCGGAAGACTGGAGCTGGCTGCCCACGAGCGGCCGAAGCTGCCCGGCCTGTGTCACCGGGTCGAGGCCCAGCACCCGCAGCCGTCCGCCATCGGGCTTGCGCAGCCCCTGGATGCACTCCACGGTCGTCGTCTTGCCGGCGCCGTTGGCGCCGATCAGGCCGACGATCTCGCCGGCGGGGACGTCGAGGTCAAGCCCGTCCACCACCATCCTGGTCCCGTACGACTTGCGGAGACCTCGCACGGTCACTACCTGTGGCTCGCTCATGGCACCAATGTGGCGGCTAAGGCCCGGCCAGCGCGTCAGGCCACGGGTAGAACCTCGCCTCCACCCCCGGGTAGAGAATGTCCTACGCCGCCATCGCCGGGCTAGCCGAGGAAGCGGGTCTCGAGGCGGGTCTCGGTGACGCCCGGTTTCACCCGGTACGCGCCCGCGCCCGGCCGGTCCGCGAGCAGCTCGGTCAGCTCGTCGTCGGTGAAGTGCGCCGCCGCGCCGTCGTCGCAGGCGATGCCCGCCGCCAGCGTCCCGTCCGCGATCAGCCGGTGGTACAGCGGCCGCCGCCCCGGCTCGGAATCGTAGTGCGGGCAGTAGCTCCCGGCCAGCAGCCCGAGGCCGTCGGTAAAGGCCCGCAGTTCACGGCCGAACGAATCCGTGGTTCCCCCCTCGAACCAGCAGATTCCGCCGGCGCTCGATCCGGCCAGCACGATGCCCGCCTGCCACGCCTTGCGCAGGATCCGGTCCAGGCCGTGTACCCGCCACACCGCCAGCATGTTCGCCACGCTGCCGCCGCCGACGAAGATGACGTCCTGGGACAGCAGCAGGTCCTCGGGGTCGGCCACGTTGGGCATCGGGAACAGGGCCAGGTGGCTGAGGCGCGCCGGCCGCCCGGCGAAGCGGTCGTACATGCGCAGCGCCCACTGGGGATCGTCGCCGTTCGCCGTGTTCAGCACGCAGATCCGCGGCTCTGTCCGGCCGGTGAGCCGCAGCGCGTAGTCCATGTGCACGGGCACCCGGCCGTCGGGGACGAGCATGCCGCCGCCGATCGCGATTACGTGCCGTCGCCCGTCCGCTGCCATGGTGGCACGCTAGCGGCGTTACAGGCTGCAAGCAAACCGATGCCGGGTTTGCACCGTAAGTAGCTGGAGGCCGCCGTTTGAATTCTTTTTTGACCGAACGGGCCGGGTTGCCCGCAACTGCGATGTATCAGGGGCGGCGGTCGCTGCTCCTTCCCGTAAGGCCGGGAGCAGGCCCGGCCGCATCGCCACGAGGGGAATCCGATGACCGTTACCGCCATTCCTCCCAGGACCGCACGCCCGAGGCTGGCCCCGTACACCGCGGCCAGCGGGGATATGGTCCTACCCGGCTGCTATGGCATCAGCCGCGGCCAGGCCATAACCGGCGACCTGATCAGGCACGCGGCAGGCCCGCGGCCCGGTCACGCCTTCATCTATGTCGGCAACGGGCGGATCGTGGAGGTCGCGCCCCCGGCCGTGCGGATCGCGCCGGCCGCCTCACACCCTGACGCGCTGTGGAATGCTCACTGCTCGCTGACCGCGGCCCAGCGCCAGCGGATCTGCGTCCGGGCGCTCGCCCTGGTCGGCCGGGCGTACGACTATCCGGCCTATACCGCCTTCGCGCTGAAGGTGCTCAGGCCCAGCGACGGCGCCGAACTCGATCCGGTCTTCAAGGCAGATCACTGGCAGGTGTGCTCGGCGCTGGTCGCCGACTGCTACGCGTACGCCGGCATCCGCCTGGTGCCGGGCCTGCGGGATCTCAGCCAGGTCGGCGCGGCCGGCCTGGACACCTGGACCGCCCGGTCCGCCTGACGCCGGTTTCGGCCTGCGGCCGGCGGGCAGGAGGTCTCCCGGCTAGCGTTCGAGGGCCGCTATCAGGGCCCGGGCCCCATCCCGCAGCCTGGCCGCCTCCGCGGCGCGCCCGCCGCGCTCGTACTCGCTGGCCGCGGCCTCGCGTTCGGCGGCCTCTTGCCGGACGATCGCGTCGGCGTCGGCCTCGGTGAGCTGGCGTCGCTGCGCCTCGCCCGCGCCCAGGCCGGCCATCGTCCCGGCGAAATGAGCGCTGCCGGTCCCGGCCGGGCGGGATACCGGGTCGACCGCCTCCGCGTTGCCGATCGCGCTCATCGCCGACCGCAGCGCCGATACCGCGCCGGCGTCCCTGGCCTTGAGGGCCACGCCGAGCGCCCGGCGCAGCCGGGTCCTGATGTCGTCGGGCGGGCCCACGCCCGCCACTATACGGTTCAGGTGCCCTTCCCTACGATGTTGCCGTGTGCATGGATGACAGCCCGGCCAGCCTGGCCGCCGCGGTACGGCACGACGTGGAGCCGGCCATCGAGATCGACCTGGAGCCGGTGGACTCGGTGACCGTGGTCATCCTCATGGACAACGTCACCGACGCCCTGATGACCGACCACGGACCGGCGCGGCGGTTTGATCTGGCCCGGAGCCAGTGGCGGCCGCTGGCGATGATGGCCGAGGGACGGGTGCCCGACTCGCTGATCGCCGAGCACGGATTCTCGGCGCTGGTCACGGTGACCAAGGCCGGGCAGGAGCACAGGTTCCTGTTCGACGCGGGCACCAGCCCGGACGGCGTCACTGAGAACATGCGCCGCCTGGACATCGACCCGTACTCGATCGAGGCCATCGTGTGCAGCCACGGTCACTTCGATCACACCACCGGGATCGACGGACTGATCCGCGCGGTCGGCCGGCTCAACCTGCCCGTGCTGATCCACCCGCATTTCTGGCGGCAGCGGCGCGTGCAGCTGCCCGGCCGCGAGCCACTGGAGCTCCCGACCACCAGCCGGGCCGCACTGACCGGGGCGGGCTTCGACATCATCGAGGAGCGCCAGCCCAGTTTCTTGTTCGGCCGGTCGGTGCTGATCACCGGCGAGATCGCCAGGACCACCGGGTACGAGCCCGGCTTCCCGCCGCAGCAGGCCTGGCTCGACGGGCGCTGGCAGCCCGACCCGCTCGTCCTCGACGAGCAGGCGCTCATCGTCAACGTCCGCGACCGCGGCCTGGTCGTGATCACCGGCTGCGGCCACGCGGGCGTGGTCAACATCGCCAGGTACGCCCGGCGGCTGACCGGCGACCAGCCGCTCTACGCCCTGCTGGGCGGCTTCCACCTGGGCGGTCCGCTGTTCGAGCCGCTGATACCGCGGGTCCTCGACGACCTGGCCGCGCTGGATCCCGGCGTGCTGGTGCCCGCCCACTGCACCGGCTGGCGCGCCCAGCACGCCATGTCGGCCCGGTTCCCCGACGCGTACGTGCCCAACGCCGTCGGCACCAGCCTGCTGCTGTGACGGCGGCCTAGAGTTCGTCCTGGCTGGCGGGGGAGTCCCGGCTGAAGTACCTGTCGTCTTCCTCCACCGCGGCGACGTCCTTCGCCGCTGCCTCCTCGACCTGCTCGAAGGCGGGGTCCTCGTAGCGGTACTTGATCAGGCTGCTCGGCTCGTCGTCCGGGATGTCCTCGTCCTGGACGTCCCCGGACCGCAGCGAGCGCAACCAGGAACGGATGCCCATACGCGACTCCGGATCAGTTCGGCACGCGGCCCGCGGTTACCGCGTCTTCCCCGAGCGTACGGCACCCGGTGGGCCGGCCGTCACCAGGGCCGTTCGGAGCCTCAGGGCTTCTGCTTGAACCCAGGCCTGGCGCGGTCCGTATTCCCGGTATCGGTGAGTGCCGCACGGAAAGGGCTGGGATCTCATGAGGAGACTGGCATCGGGCGGGGCTGTGCCGGGCTTGACCGGCCGCGGCTGCACGCTCACGGAGCCTGCGCCGGGCCGCCTCGCGGCGGCAGGACGCCAGGCGCCTGGTCGCTGGTGCCGGACGGGAACCGGGGCGTCTCATTCCCGGAGGTTGCCGCCGCGGTGTGCGCTGACGGCGCGGCCAGCCTGACACTACGGTTTCCGGCCGGTCACGGCACCGTTCGCCCCCGCCGCCTCGAACCAGACCGTGCGTATGTCCCGGAAGCCCAGGTCGCCCAGCCAGGCGCCGTACTCGGCGGGTGTGTAGTTGCGGCCCTCGGTCTCGACCAGCATGTTGAGGCTCATCAGCGCCGCGGCCGGAGGACCGGTCCGCGCGTCGTTGACCAGCAGCTCAGTGATGATCACCTGACCACCGCTCGGCAGTGCCGCCCAGCACTTCTGGAGGATCGCGCGGCAACGGTGCTCCGCCCAGTCGTGCAGGATCATGGACAGCAGGATCGTGTCATACCCACCGGGCAGCGAGGGGTCGGCGAAGAAGTCACCGGCCACCGTCTCGATCCGCCCCGGGAGGCCCGCTTCCTCGACCTTCCCGGCTGCGATGCCGGCGACCTTCGGCAGCTCGTAGACCGTCGCGGTCAGGTCGGGGTAGAGCCGGCACAGTTCGATGTCGAACGCTGCGGAGCCACCTCCGACATCGAGCAACCTGCGCGCACCGCTCAGATCGATGGCCTGGCCCAGCGCGCGGGCGGTGAACGTCGAGAGCGAGTGCATCGCCTCCCAGAACACCGCAAGCAGCCGGGGATCCTCACCGTCGAAGAGCGAGCTCTGCCGGTCCGGATCCCACGTGGTCGGGCGGTTCGTGCGGATCGCCTCGGCTAGCCTGCCCCACCCGGGATACAGCCGCTGGTCGAGCATCTGCACCCAGCCGCCGAAGTAGTAGGGCTTGCCGCGGACCAGGAATTCCTCGGCAATCGGGCTGTTGACGTAGCGGCTGTCGTTCTTCACGAGCAGCCCGAGTGCGGCGCACCCGGTGAGCAGCATCTCCGCCGGTCGCTCCTTGATCGCGAGCGCCTCGGCAAGCCCTCCGGCCGTCGTACCGGCCGTGCCGGACAGGCGGGAGAACAGGTCGAGCTCATGGGCTGCGGCGAGCGTTTTGAAGGCCCAGAAGCCGGTCGCCAATTGCATCAAGGGGACGGGCGACAATGCTCGGTCGGCGTCCGCGGTCATGGAACCTCCACAGGGTGAGGATCGGTTGCTCGATGATGGGTGACGGCGGCGCCCTCGGCCAAGGACCGTTCGGTACAGCCGAACGGCGCGAGACAGGCGAGAGTACGATACAAGAGTGCGTGGCGTTGCCCGGGCCGCCGAGGTTCTTGATCTTTTCTCCGCCGAGCGGCCCTATTGGGGCCCTACCGAGGTGGCTGCCGAGGTAGGCGTCGCGAAGTCGAGCGCGTATGAGTTGCTCCGGGAGCTGGCACGCGCTGGCTTGGTGGAGCGCATGGCGTGCGGGCAATACCGGCTCGGCTGGCGGCTGGTTGGGCTGGCTCGCACGATGTTGCAGTCGAACGGGCACAGCACCACGGTCATCCCTGCTGCGCGCGAGCTCTCCCGGCAGCTCGGCGAGACGGTCCACCTCGCCGCCCTTGACCGCGACAGGGTCTTGTATGTCGCCAGTGTCGTCCCGGCCGGCGGAGTTGCCGCTCCGACCGTCCCTGTTGCGGCGGAGTTGACGCCCCTCGGTCAGGTTCTGAGCACTGAACACGACGGAGTGCTCGTCGGACCCCAGCGTGTGCTCAATGGCGTGGCATGCGCCGCCGCAGCTCTGCGCGTGCGCGACGAACCCGCCGGATCGCTCGGCGTCTGTGCCCCGATCGAGCGGTTTACTACGCGGCACGACGTGTACGCGCGGGCCGTCGGTGCGACCCAGAGGCGCGTGGCTCGCGCCGTTCGGCTGTAGCGAACGGTCCTTGGCCGACGGCGCCGCCCTCACGGATCATCAAGCAATCGATCCTGACCCGGGCCGCGCGGCGAGGTTGCCGCAGCACCCGATTCATCTCATCGGAGGGAACGCCCGTGCGCATCATCGCGGTCGGTGGCGCCGGCACCATTGGCCGGGCCGTAGTCGAGCTCTTGTCGGCTCGGCATGACGTCGTCGTGGCCGGGCGGACCTCCGGTGACATCCAGGTTGACATTAGCTCGCCGGACTCCGTGCGACGTATGTACGAACAGGTCGGGAGCTTCGACGCCCTCGTCTGCACGGCCGGGGAAGCGCACTTCGGCCCGTTCGAGACGGCGACCGAGGAAGAGCTCGCCCTCGGCGTGCACAGCAAGCTCCTCGGACAGATCCGCCTCGTCCTGCTCGGCAGATCGCAGATCTCCGACGGCGGCTCGTTCACCCTCGTCTCTGGCTACATCTTCGACGACCCCATCCCCGAGGCGGTGAGTTTCGCCGTCGCGAACGGCGGCGTCGAAGGCTTCGTTCGAGCCGCCGCCCTCTCCCTCGACCGCGAGGTCCGGATCAACGCCGTCAACCCGGGAATGGCCCAGGACAGTTCCGGGCAGTTCGGGCCGTACAACCCGGGCCGCACCCCCGTACCCATGCCCGCAATCGCTGCCGCCTTCACACGAAGTGTGGACGGATGGCGTACCGGAGAGATCATCCGGGCCTGGTAACCACGTGGGCATCCAGGCGGACGGGAGTGGCGCATGGATCGCCGCAGACAGGAGTACTTGTCCCGTGGTCATCATCCTGGTAAATCCGCCTAAGCCCGGCTAATTAGCCGGCCGGAAATCACCGGCACCCCGGTTCGGCGGGGCAGAATCAAGATCATCAACTCGCCCGGCTGGTTGCGGTTACCGGGCGGACGTGCATTCCTGGGCTGCTCCGGCCCATATGTGTCACGTTCGCGCGCGGGCGCGACAGATGCGTCCCGTCCGGCAAAGGCGGGCAATCGTGATCGTATATCCGGATTACGCCACTGTATATTGCCGGCAATGCACCCTGGCGATCGCCGAGCGCCCCGCTCCGATCCGGGCCGGAGACCGGCCGGGAGCTACGCGCCACGATGTATTCCGGCCGGAAGCAGCGCATGGCCGACTGGGCCGGCATTGACGCCGGCCGCCCGTGGCAGCAGGTACCGGATGTCTGGAGGTAATCGGGAAAGGTTGCCGTAAACCGCGGAAATGGCGCATCGCCCGGTCAGCCGGATAGGTCAGTCCCCGCCGCCGGCCCGGATCCCGACCGGACCCGGTGGCGCCCCAAGGCAGGGAATGCCTGCTGGTCAGGAGAGGTCGCGTCGACCGCGGACCGCGCGGGGGAGGGACGCAACACGCCAGCCGGACAGGTGAACGGCTTCGCTCCCAAGGCCTGCGCCCGGGCAGGAATACCATTTCATTCCCGGATAATTCCCGGCCGTGCGGAACCAGGCGCAAGGGCGGGGAGACATACTAAGGCGATGGCCGCGCTGCCCCGCTTCGTCGTCCAGTTGCACGACGCGACGACGCTGCACTTCGACTTCCGCTTGCAGGCAGGCGGGGTACTGCGCTCGTGGGCGGTCCCCAGAGGACCGTCGCTCGATCCGGCTGTCCGCCGGCTGGCCGTGCCGGTGGAAGACCACACCCTGGCGGCCGGTGAGTTCGAGGGTGTGCACGAGGGCCAGGTGCGCGGCAGTGGCGCGGTGATCATCTGGGACGAGGGGACCGCTGAGATGGTCCGGGACGAGCCCGGGCACGTCTCCTTCGTGCTGCACGGTCGCAAGCTGACCGGGGGATTCGCGCTGACCAGGACCGGCGAGCGGCGCTGGATCCTGGTCAAGGTCCGCGACGAGGCGGCGCGTCCCGGATCTGACATCGTGACGGAGCGGCCGGCCAGCGTGCGGAGCGGCCGCAGCTGGCAGGAACTGCGGCGTCAGCCGCAAGCCGACCAGCCCTAAAGAGCCCGGGGAATTGCGTCCGGGCTAGCAGGCGCAAGGAGTGGTTTGCGTCCCTATACGGAACCTTCGGTCACATTGAAACGTTTTCAGGCAGGAAAAGCATGACGTGCCCAAGGCGGAAGTTAACGCTACCTGAACGTGGCATCCGTGGTTCACGGAGGCGGGAGGTAAATATCTGCCTAGCGGATGACATTGTCAGCGAGAAGGTCAGTGATAATGGAGTCGCCTTCGGCATGGGCGAGCCTAGGCGAAGGAGGCAAGAACAGCTCGCAGGCTTCCCGGTCCCCGACGACTACCGAGGATACTTTCTCGGCGTGCGATAAATCCCGGCCCGATTCGCCGACGTGGAAACGCATACCGGACTATAAGGGGCGGCAGCGCCGTCAGGGACGTGTTGAGGTCCCGTGACTTCGAGGATGGCAAAGTATCGGAATCTTCAACTGTACCCGGCCCAGTGCGAACTCCCTAAAGCAGATCAGATCCTCTCGGGCTCGGCCCGGTCGGCCGTCGGCCGCAAACCACAGGGTGCGCCAGGGTGGCCCGTACCTGCGACGGAGGCGCAGGATTTCAGCGGCCCTCCCGGTCAGGCCGGCCGGTGCGTGACCTCACGGGCTATGCTTGCGGCCGGCATCAATGCCGGCCGTCTTCCCTATTCGCTAGGCTGGGAGAATCTTTCCGGCGCCGAGAGGAACCCTGAGAGTTCGGCTCAGTGAAACGCGACCGTGATGCACGTGCATCACGGTTAAGACGTAATGTGACGCCCCGTCCGGCGCAACCCTTCTAACCAGGTCGTTCCGAGGTCTTAGGGCAAGCTAGATGGCAATGCGAACACCGGCCGCCTGCGTCACCTCGTTTCGGCGACCGGAATCACGCGGCAAACGTTTTCAGAACGGAGCGGAGTGCGGCCCGGTTCGGACAGCGCTACCACATGCCACTACCTGCTTTAGGTGTGCGGCCGCGCACCGTTGGTGACTTCTGCGCCCCGTCAGTTCATCGGGAAGGCGGCGTCGGCGTTCCGCCAACGACTTTCAATGGAAATGGGGGGCTGCTGCACCCTTATCGGCTGATGATCGTCTACGCTTATGCACTATTCAACGAGTGGAACGGAGTACACGTGGCTCAGAAGATACAAACCCTGTTCATCGATGACATCGATGGTAGTGAGGCAGAGGGGACCGTCCGCTTTGCGCTGGATGGTGCCGAGTATGAGATCGACCTGAACGCCAAGAACGCCGAGGCACTTCGCAAGGCGCTGTCTCGTTATGTCGAGGCCGCGCGGCGTAGCAGTGGCACCGCGGCGCGTCGGCCGGCTCGGGCCGGACGCCGGGCGGCGGCAAGCGGGCTGAACACCACGGAAGTCCGTGAATGGGCGAAGGCGCAGGGTATCGACGTAAAGGACCGCGGCCGGGTTCCGGCTGAACTGGTCGTCAGGTTCCGGGCGGCAACGGGGAATTAGTGCGGCGGCGCGGTTCGTGCGGCGGCTCATGATCGGATGAGAGGCCCATGTGCGCAGACGCACCAAACAGGGGGGTCTCTCCGCAAGTTTGCTTGCTCGTGACTTCGGTACCACGGTTTTCCCGGTGTGCCGTGTCCTTCTGTGGGGGCCATGCGATAGCAGGGCACGGAACTCCAGCGCTCCGGGTTGTTTCCGGGCGCGACTTTCCGGAAGGCGGGTCCCGGCGGACCCGCCTTCTGCTTTGTCATGGCTGCCTGCCGGCTGGCCCGCCGGAAAGTGCGCCCGCGAGCGCCGCCACGACCCGGGGCCAGGCCCGGCTCGCCGGGTCGATCAGGTCGAAATGGCCGGCCCCCGGTATCTCGACCAGCGAGCCCGCGGGAAAAGCCCGGCTCATTTCGACCGGTACCTGCTCATCGGCGGTTCCGTGGACCAGCGTGACGGGTACGGCAGGCCGGGGGAGCGCAGCGGGATCGGCGACCGCGTAGCGTTCGGGGACCTCGTCCGGCCCGCCGCCCATCAGGCTGCGAACCGCGCCCCGGCCCAGGTTCCACTCCGCGCAGAGCCGCAGCGAGGAGCAGCCCGCCAGGGAGACCACACCGGTGGCGGGGAACGCTCCGCGCCAAGGCGACGCAGGCGGCAGGCCGGGCCGGGCCGCGGCCCACAGCGCGAGGTGACCGCCTGCCGAATGGCCCGCCCAGGTGACCGCGCTGGTATCGGCGCCGTGCGCCCGGGCGATGCCGGCCACCTGATCGGCGGCCAGCGCGATGTCGCTGAACGTGCCCGTCCAGCCCTCTTCGGCCATGCCGGCCCGGCGGTATTCCGGCACCGCGACCATATATCCGGCCGCCGCGAGGGCGTGGCCCATCGCGCCCAGGTGCGTGCGGTCGTAGGCGGGACGCCAGAACCCGCCGTGAACGAGCACGATCAGCGGTGCCGCCCGGTCCGGGACCGCCGGGGGGAGCCTGAGGTCCAGGACGTGCTCGGGTCGCGGGCCGTACCGCAGGGTCAGGTCCGGGGGCGGGGCGGGCCGGTCCAGGACGCTGGTCACCGGCTCATCCGGCCAGCCGCGGGGTGGCCCGGCTGACGATGGCCGCCGTGTCGACACCAGACGGGAGCGCGCCGAAGGCATGGCCCCAGGTTCCCGGGCCGCCGTCGTCGGCCAGCCGGGACGCGGCGAACGCATCGGCCACGGCGGGGTCGCCGTAGCGCACGAGCAAGGCGCCCTGGAGAACGAGGGCCATGGCCTCGGCCAGCTGGCGGGCGCGGGCTTCGGACGGGTCGCCGACCTCCTTGCGCAGCCGGGTCACCGCCTGGTCCAGCCGGGTGTCCGCGCCGGCGGCCAGGTCCAGTTCGGCGAAGAACGCCTCGGCCGATTCGGGCTGCCTGGTCAGGGCGCGCAGCGCGTCGAGCGCGGCGACGTTACCCGACCCCTCCCAGATCGACGCCAGCGGAGCCTCGCGGTATAGCCGCGGCATCCCCGATTCCTCGACATAGCCGTTGCCGCCCAGGCACTCGAGCGCCTCGGCGGCGTGCGCCGGGGCGCGCTTGCACACCCAGTACTTGGTCGCCGCCAGCGCCAGCCGGCGGAACGCGGCCTCCTGCGCGTCGCCGTGTATCGCCCGGTCGGTCGCCCCGGCCAGCCGGAACGCCGCCAGCGTGGTCGCCTCCGACTCGATGGCGAGGTCGGCCAGCACGGCGGCCATCAGCGGCTGGCCGGCCAGGTTCCGGCCGAACGCCATCCGGTGGGCGGCATGGTGCGCGGCCATCGTCAGGCCCGTCCGCATGCCCGTCGCCGTGCCCAGCACGCAGTCGAGCCGGGTCATGTTGACCATCTCGATGATGGTGCGGACACCGCGGCCCTCCTCGCCGACCAGCCAGGCCAGCGCCTCGTCGTACTCGACCTCGGCGGATGCGTTGGACCTGTTGCCGAGCTTGTCCTTCAGCCGCTGCAGGCGCATCCCGTTCCTGGTCCCGTCCGGCCGGACCCTGGGCAGCAGGAAGCAGGACAGCCCGCCGGGCGCCTGGGCGAGGACCATGAACACGTCGCCCATCGGCGCCGAGGTGAACCACTTGTGCCCGGTCAGCACGTACTCTCCCGTACCGGCCGGGACCGCCCGGGTCGTGTTCGCCCGGACGTCCGAGCCGCCCTGCTTCTCGGTCATCGACATGCCCGCGAGCAGGCCTCGCTTGGTCTCGGGCGGTCGCAGGCCGAAGTCGTACTCCGGCGCCGCGAGCAGCGGCTCGAAGCGGCTGGCCAGGCCGGGCGCGTGCCGCAGCGCGGGCACGATGGCGTAGGTCATCGACACCGGGCAGCAGTGTCCGGCCTCGGCCGCGCCCCAGATGTAGAAGCCCGCGGCCCGCGCCACGTGCGCGCCGGGGCGGGCGTCCCGCCACGGCGCGCCGTGCAGGCCGCGCCGTACCGCCACCGTCATCAGCTCATGCCAGGCCGGGTGGAACTCGACCTCGTCGACCCGGTGGCCGAACCGGTCGTGCGTGCGCAGCCGAGGAGGGTTCTCGTTCGCCTGTCGGCCGAGTTCCTGGGCCCGCGCCGAGCCGGCCAGGCGGCCGAGTTCGCGGATGCCGTCCTCGGCCCAGCCGGCGCCCTCGCGCCGCAGCGCGGCCAGCATGGCCGGATCGTCGGCGACGTCGTACCCGTCCAGCGCGGGAGGCTGGTTGAGTACCTCGTGTGTCGGCGGCATCAGCGGCTCCTGCCTCGGGGTTCTTTCCGCCATTGAAACATGGTCAGGCCGACGCTCCTGACCACTAGGCGGGCGGTCCCATGGCCGCCACCACCAGGGTCACGGTGGTCGCGATCTCGGCCAGTGCGCCCAGTACGTCACCGGTGATGCCGCCGAGCCGTCGCACCGCGTGCCGCTGCACGGCGAACGCCACGGCCAGGCCCGCGGCCACCGCGAGCGGGAGGGTCCAGCCGAGCTGTCCGCCGGCCACCGCCGCCGAGATCGCGACCGCCGCGGCCGCGGCCGCCAGCGTGACCGCCGTAGCCATGGCCGGAACCACGGGGCGGACCGATCCCGCGACCAGCGCGCCGAGCCCGTCCGGGCGCGCCGCGGGCACGCCCCGGCGGCAGGCCCAGGTCAGCGCCAGCCGGCCGGTGACCACGGCGGCGATGAGCGCGGCCGGCCCCCGGCCGTGGCCGGCCGACTCGGCCTGACTGAGCGCCGCGACCTGGAGCAGCAGCGTCAGGACGAGGGTGACCACCCCGAGTGGCCCGATGTCGGAGCGGCGCATGATGTCCAGCGCGGCCGGGGCGGGCTTGCCGCTGGCCAGCCCGTCCGCCAGGTCGGCCAGCCCGTCCAGGTGAAGGCCCCGGGTGAGCAGGGCCAGCGACCCGACCGCGAGCCCGGACGCCGTCAGCGGGCCGGCCCCGAGGGGCTGGTCGGCCAGGAGCAGGACGGCCGAGGCGATGACGCCGAGCAGCAGGCCCACGGCCGGCGCCCACGCCATGGCCGCGCCCGCGGCGGCCCGCGGCGGCGCCGTGCCGCCAGCTGGGCCGTCATCTGGGCCGCCAGCTGGGTCGCCGCCGGGCGTGGCGTCGTCCCCGGCTCCCCGCCACGGGATCACGGTGAGCAGCGTCACCGAAAGCCTGAGCCCGGTTCCTCTCACAGCGAAGGAGCCTATCGGCCCAGAGGTGAAAGACGTACTATCTTGATGGCGAGGGTCAGTGCACAGACGAGATGGCGGTGGCAGAGGCGTGTCCGACTGGTGGTCGATCGAGGTCTTCGACGCGAGCGAATTGCCCGCCCGCCGGTGGAAGGATTCCTACCAGGACGACCTTACCGAGGCGGCGCTGACGAACGGCGCGATCGAGTGGGCCTGGCACGAGCATCGCTACGGCGTGGTGTTCGAGGTGCTCTTCGACTCCGACGAGCAGTGGGAAGCGTTCCGCGCGCTGCCCGCGATACGTTCGGCCCTCGACGGCGTGCCCGACCCGGTGAACGGCCTGATCGTCTACCGCGGCCGGGGCGGGGGATCGGGACCCAGGAAGCCCCGCAAGCCCAAGCCCGCCCCGGGGGCGAGCGCCATGGCCCTGCCCGAGCCGGCCGAGGAGCAGGTCCTGCACCTGGCCGGCGTGGCCCCGCCCGGGCGGCCTGAGGAAGCACTGGGCAGGTTAGGCTCCCTCCCGCGGGTAAAGCACCCGGCCGGACGGTGCAGGATGGGGGGATGAGGGAAACGCGAGTCCTGACCGACGGCCTGCGGTCCGCGATCGAGCGCAGCGGCTACTACCCGGGCCTGGTGTCCGACGCGGTCGCCTCGGCGCTCGGGTCAGAGCCAGTCACGGCCTACGTCGTCCACCACGACGCGATCTTCGACCCGGGCATGGAGGTGCGCCGGCACATGACCGTGCTCGCGCTCACCCCGACCCGGCTGGTGTATTCGCACACCGACGAGCATCCGGCCGAGGAGCCCGATAGCAGGCCGCGCGCCGAGACCAGCACGGAGGCGATCCGGTTCGCCAAGATCTCCTCGGTGGCCCTCAGCCGCGTGGTGCCCGATCCGGCGGCCTACGTGCCCGGCGTCACCATGCCGTCGGAGGTCATGCTGACCATCGGCTGGAACGTCCTTTCCCACCTGGAAATCGAGCCCGCCCACTGCGGCGACGAGAGCTGTGAGGCTGATCACGGCTACCTGGGCACGATCACGGCCGACGACTTCTCGCTGCGGGTCAGCCAGGCCGCCGACGGCGAGGACGCCGTGCGGCAGCTGCTCAGCTTCGGGCGGGACCTGTCCGACGCCACCGCCATCCGCGGGAGCTGAAGCCCAGCTGGGCAGTAGCTGGTAGTCCGTTCCATTTTGCCGCTGCCGCCCGTCCAGTGGCACCATGTTCCGGCAAGATGCTGAGTGGCACCCACGAGTAGCAGGTGAGGATCCCGCATGACGCCCGAGCCGAGACATCCGCCGACCGTGCCGTCCTACGGGGCCGCTGCCCTCGCCGACCTGTCGTCGTCCATGCTCGCGTCTCTCGACCCGGACGCGCCGGCATCACAGAACGTGCTCGGCCTCCCGTCCACCCGGCGCGCTTGCCTGCTGATCGTAGACGGCCTGGGCTGGGAACTGCTCCGTGACCATCCCGCCGTCGCGCCCTTCCTGTCCGAACTCGCCCGCAACTCCCGCCCCATCACGGCCGGGTTCCCGTCCACCACGGTCACCAGCCTCGGCTCGATCTGCACCGGGCAGCCGCCGGGCCAGCACGGGATCCTCGGCTATCAGGTCATGATCCCCGGCGAGAACCGGCTGCTCAACGGGCTGCGCTGGGATTCCCGGATCGACCCCAGGCAGTGGCAGCCGCTGCCCACCGTCTACGAGCGGGCCGCCGCGGCCGGCATCGCGGCCGTGCACGTGACGCAGGGTGCGTTCCGTGGCACCGGCCTGACGGTGGCGACCATGCGCGGCGCGGATTTCCGGCCCGCCGACAGCATGGGCGCGCTGGCCGCGCAGGCGGCCACGGCCCTGCGGGAGAACGACCGCGCGTTCGTGACCGTGTACCACGGCGACCTCGACGGCACCGGGCACGCGTTCGGGGTCGGCTCGGACGCCTGGTACAACCAGCTGGCCCACGTGGACAAGCTGGCCGAGCAGCTGGCCGGCGCGCTGCCCTCGGGTACCTCCATGTGCGTGACCGCGGACCACGGCATGGTGGACGTCGGGGCGGAGGACAAGTTCGACGTGGACGAGCACCCCGACCTGCGGTCCGGGCTGGCCCTGCTCGGCGGCGAGCCGCGGGCCCGGCATCTGTACGCGCGCCGGGGCGCCGCGGCGGACCTGCTAGCCGCCTGGCGGGAGACGCTCAGCGACCGGGCCTGGGTGCTGTCCAGGGACGAGGCGATCAAGGAAGGCTGGTTCGGCCCGGTGGACGCGGCGATGACCAGCCGGATCGGCGACGTGGTGGCCGCCCCGGCCGGGTCCCTCGCCATCGTCGCCACCAAGGCCGAGCCGCGGGAGTCCGCGCTGACCGGCATGCACGGCTCGCTCACCCCGTCGGAGCAGCTGGTACCCGCGCTGATGTACACCGCGGCGTGAGCCAGCGCGCCGGCCGGGACGGGCTGCTGGTCACCGCGGGGGAGCTCGCCGCGGAGCTGGCGCAGGACCGGCCCGGAGACCCGGAGACCCCGGAGAGCCGCCGGTGCTGCTCGACGTGCGCTGGCGGCTCGCCGGGCCGCCCGGCATCGACAGCTACCGGCAGGGCCATCTTCCGGGCGCGGTCTTCGCCGACCTGGACCGGGACCTGACCGGCCCGCCCGGTCCCGCGGGCCGGCACCCGCTGCCCGACCCGGCCGGTGGCGTTGGGTGCCGGGCCTTCCGGCTGACGGCCGGGGAACGTCCGGTGTGGGGCCGGGTTGCGGCCCCTTTGAGCTGAACGGGGCTGGCAGTCTGCCCGTGCACCACGCCGCGCACCGGCATCACGGCGAGCACAAGCACCATCATGTCGGCCTGGATGGCGTGCCGGGAACCACGGCGATGCCACATCGCCGTGGTCCTGACCACGGCAATGCCACACCGCCGTGGTTGCGCTCCCGGGCTGTCCGCGAGCGTGGGGCCCGGCTAGGACGGGGGCTCCGGCGGGATGTTGAAGGGCGTGATGACCTGGATGGGCGCGGGCGCGGTGACGATCGGGCCGTCCAGGGCGCCGTGCGCCTGCATGATGATCTGGCAGGCGCGGTGCATGTCCCGGCGCAGGTCGTGGTAGAGCACGGCGGAGAGCCGGCCCGCCTCGAGCAGCTCGCGGTTGTCCCGGTCCAGGTCGTGCGCGATGAACGCCCGGCAGGGGCGGCGCCGCGCGTCGAAGGCGTCGAGGATGGCCCTGTTCCCGCCGCCGATGGAGTACACCGCCTCGATGTCGGCGTGCCGGTCCAGGGCGTCGAGCGCGAGCCGGTATACCGACGTGTCGAGCCCATCGCTATCGGTGATCTCGGTGAGCCCCCGATGCGGCCACCGCTCGCGGATCGCCGACCGGAAGCCGATCTCGCGCTCCTCCTCGCCGCGGAAGACGCTGCGGCTCAGCGCGACCAGGATCCGGCTGCCGCGGCCCGGAGAACCCGGGGAACCCGGGGAACCCGGAGACGCCGGGACCTCGCCCAGCCACTCGTTGACCAGGTACGCCGCCGTCGCGCCGGCCGAGCGGTTGTCCATCCCCACATAGGCGACCCGCTTGCTGAACGGCAGGTCGCTCACCAGCGTGACCACCGGGATGCCCGCCTCGCTCAGGCGCAGGACCGCCGCGTTGACCTCCGGCGCCTCCGGCGCCTTGAGGATCACCCCGCGGGAGCCCCGGCGGGCGATCGCGTCCAGGATCGCGGCGATGTCGCCCGCGTGACCCGTCTCGCGGAAATCGAAGCGCGACCGCACGACCGCGGGCCGCAGCGACGGAAGCTCCTGCTCCAGCGCCGTCTTGACCGCGGAGGAGAACCGGTCCGGGGTCTGCATCACGATGTCGATCATGAATACCCGGCCGGCCAGGCGCAGCTGGCTGCGCTGCTGATCCAAGTCGGCGATGGCCTGCCTGATGTCGTTGACGGTGCTCGGGCGGACGCCGCCGCGGTCGTTGAGGACTCGGTCCACAGTGGCCTCGCTCACGCCGGCCTGCCGGGCGATCTCGCGGATCGGGTAAGGATGGGGCATACGGCTGTCCTGATGGGTTACTGATGGCGATCGGTATCGGTAGACCCCTGGTCTTCGCCGGGGCGTGAGCCGGGTCCGTTCGGCCTAACCTACCTCATCAGCACGCACACACGCCAGCCTTGACCCCCGCCGCCGGCACGGTGAGCAGACCGTCGAAATGATGGGTTTTTGATGGTCTTGAAGCTGTTGACTTGATGGATCGGGTCATGCAGTGTCGAGTTCATCGAACCCCGACCCGCTGACAGGTGAGTACGCAGAGATGAAGATGCTGATCGGCGGCACGTGGCAGGCAGCCGCGAACGGCCGCACCGAGGACGTGACCTCGCCGTTCGACGGGACGGTCACCGGGACGGTCCCGGTCGCCGGGCCGGACGACGTCCGCGCCGCAGTGGACCGGGCCGAGAGCGGCGCGGTCACCTGGCGGCGCACGCCGGCCCACGAGCGGATGCGGATCCTGCTCCGCGCGGCCGAACTGGCCGACGAGCGCGCCGAGCAGATCGCGCAGATCATCAGCGCCGAGGCCGGGAAGACGATCACCGAGGCCAGGGGCGAGGCGGCGCGCTCGGGTGACCTGATCCGGCTGGCCGCGTTCGAAGGCACCCAGCTGTACGGCGACGCGCTGCCGCTGGACGCCAACCGCGGCACCGGCCTGGACAAGATCGGCTTCACCATCCACCAGCCCGTCGGCATCGTGGTGGCGATCACCCCGTTCAACTACCCCGCCCTGCTGGTCATGCACAAGCTGGCGCCGGCCCTGGCGGCGGGCAACGCGGTCGTGCTCAAGCCGGCCAGGACCACCCCGCTGACCGCGCTGGCCCTGGCCCGCTGCCTCACCGACGCCGGGCTGCCGGACGGGGTGCTGTCCGTGCTCACCGGACCCGGCGGGATCGTGGGCGACGCCCTGGTCACCGACCCGCGGGTGCGCAAGGTCTCGTTCACCGGGTCGACCGCCACGGGTGAGCACATCGCCCGGATCGCCGGGATCAAGAAGCTGTCCCTCGAGCTGGGCTCGTCGTGCCCGGTCGTGGTGCTGCCCGACGCCGACATCGAACTGGCCGCCAGCGCGGTCGCGGCCGGCGGTTACATCAACGCGGGCCAGGTCTGCATCTCGGTGCAGCGCGTCATCACCCACCCGGCCGTCGCCGCGGATTTCCTCGACGCGCTAGTACCCAAGGTGGAGGCGATCAGGACCGGTGACCCCGGATCCCCGGACACGACCATGGGCACGCTGATCACCACGGATGAAGCCGAACGGGTCGAGGAAACCATCCGCCGTGCCGTAGACGAGGGGGCCAAGCTGCTGACGGGCGGCGGGCGCGACGGCGCCATCATCGCCCCGGCCGTGGTCGCGGGGGTCGATCCCCGGTCGTCCTTCAGCCAGGACGAGCTGTTCGGCCCGGCCGTGGCGGTCAGCTCGGCCGAGGACGTCCAGAGCGCGATCGCGCAGGCCAACGGCACGCCCTACGGGCTCGGCGCGGGCATTTTCACCTCCGATGTGTCGGGCGCGGTCAGGGCCATCAGGGAGATCGACGCCGGCAACGTGCACATCAACTGGACCCCGCTGTGGCGGGCCGACCTCATGCCCTACGGGGGGCTGAAGGCGAGCGGCATCGGCAAGGAAGGCCCCCGCTCGGCGGTCGCCGAGATGACCGACGTCAAGACCGTGATCCTGCACGGCAGGGCCTGGTGAAGAAGGAAGGACCGACGATGACCTCCCAGACCGTTCGGCTGACGGTAGCCCAAGCCGTCGTGACGTACCTGTCCCGGCAGTACTCGGTCGCCGACGGCCAGCGCCGCCGGCTGGTCCCCGCCACTCTCGGCATCTTCGGCCATGGCAACGTGGCCGGGCTCGGCCAGGCCCTGGACCAGCTCAGCGACGCCATGCCGTTCGTCCAGGGCCGCAACGAGCAGGCCCTGGTGCACGCGGCCACGGCGTTCGCCAAGCACAGCCGCCGGCGCGCCACCCTAGCCGTGACCTCCTCGATCGGCCCGGGCGCGCTGAACATGGTCACCGGGGCGGCGCTGGCCACGGTCAACCGGCTGCCGGTGCTGCTGCTGCCGGGTGACACGTACGCGACCAGGCACCAGGGCCCGGTGCTGCAGCAGTTGCAGCACCCGCTCGAGGCGGACGTGACCGTCAATGACGCGTTCCGGCCGGTCTGCCGCTTCTTCGACCGCATTACCCGGCCGGAGCAACTGCTCACCGCGCTGCCCGCCGCCATGCGGGTGCTCACCGACCCGGTGGACGCCGGCGCCGTGGTGCTCTCGCTGCCGCAGGACATCCAGGCGTACGCCTACGACTATCCGGCCGGATTTTTTACCGAACGGGCCTGGGTTATCCGCCGCCCGCAGCCCGACGCTAGCGAGGTCGACGCCGTGCTCGCGATGCTAGCTGCCGCGGAACGGCCGCTGGTCATCGCGGGTGGCGGGGTCATCTACTCCGGCGCCACCGCCGAGCTCGAGCGCCTGGCCGGGACGGCCGGCCTCCCGGTACTGGAGACCTTCGCCGGCAAGGGCGCGGTGCAGCAGCGGGCCTGGTGGCAGATCGGCGGCATCGGCCTGGAGGGCACTCCCGCGGCCAACGCCCTGGCCCGCGAGGCCGACCTGGTGCTGACGGTCGGGGCCAGGCTGACCGACTTCGCCACCGCCTCGCACTCGCTGTTCGCCAACCCGGCGGTGCGGTTCGCGAGCGTCAACGTCAACCCGCGCGACGCCGACCGGCTCGGCGCCACCGGCATCGTCGCCGACGCCAGGCAGGCGCTGACCGCGCTGGCCGACGGCGCGGCCAGCGCGGGCATCCGCGCGCCTGAGGCCTGGCGCGCCCGCGCCGAGCAGCTGACCGGCGAGTGGGCGGCCGCCCGGGCCGCCGCATTGGATCCGGACCGCCCGTTCGACGCGGCGCAAGCCGGCCCGGACGTGGTCACCACCACCGATGCCGTCCTCACCCAGGGCCAGCTCATCGGGGTCCTGCAGGAGCAGGCGCGGCCGGGCGACGTGGTGATCGCCGCCGCCGGAGGCCCGCCCGGCGACCTGCTCAAGGTCTGGGACGCGACCGGCGGCCGGCACTGCCATCTGGAGTTCGGCTTCTCCTGCATGGGCTACGAGATCCCGGCCGCGCTCGGGGTGCGGCTGGCCGACGCCGAGCCGGGCACGCGGGTCGTCTCGTTTCTGGGCGACGGGACGTTCCTGCTGGCCCCGACCGAACTGGTCACCGCCGCCCAGGAGGGCCTGGCCGTCACGCTCGTCGTCCCGGAGAACCAGGGTTACCAGGTCATCCACCGGCTGCAGATGCTGCGCAGCGGGCGGGAGTTCGGCAACGAGTTCCGTTACCGGGCCGAGCCGCTGCAGCTGGCGGCCGGTGAGGTGACAAAGGCGCCGCGGCTGGAGGGTGACTACCTCAGCCTCGACCTGGTCCAGGTCGCGGCCGGGCTCGGCGCCCGGGCCTGCCGTGCCACCACCGCGGCCGAGCTGCGGGACGCCCTGTCCGCTACCCGCGACCACCCGGGCCCGGTCGTGATCGTGGTGCCCGTCATACCGCACGCCGACCTGCCGGGCGCCGGGGTCTGGTGGGACGTGGCCCCGGCCGAGGTGTCCACCCTGGGCGTCACGGCCGGCCTGCGGGCCGAGTACGACAGCGACAGCAAGGAACAGAGGTGGTTCGGTTGACCGCATTGGCGAGTCCGCTCAATCACGGCGCCCTGGCCGCGGCGGTCCGGGCCGGCACACCCACGCTCGGCACCTTCATCGGCTCCGCGTCGCCGCTGGCCGCCGAGGTCTGCGCCGCGGCTGGCGTGGACTGGGTCCTGCTCGACCTCGAGCACGGGGCCGGCGGGGAGGAGCAGGTTCGCGACGTCGTGCCCGCCGCCGGGAGCTACGGCGTCCCCACCGTGGTCCGGGTGGAGTCCGGTGCCCGCATCCGGATGGGACGGGTGCTGGACAGCGGGGCCGCGGGCATCATGCTGCCCCGGATGAACACCGTGGACGAGGTGTCCGAAGCGGTCCGGCACCTGCGCTACCCGCCCGCCGGGGACCGGGGCGTGGCCACCTACAACCGGGCCTGCCGGTTCGGCCTCGACCCGGGCGCCCTGGACCGGGCCAACTCCGAGGTTCTCGGCGTGATCCAGATCGAATCGGCGGCCGCGGTCGGCAACGCCGAGGCGATCGCCGCGCTGGACGGCGTCGACGTGCTGTTCGTCGGCCCCCGCGACCTCAGCCACGACCTCGGCGTCCCCGGCGATCTCACCGCGCCGGCCTTCACCGAGGCCATCGAGCACGTCCTGGCGGCCGGCCGGCGGCACGGCAAGGCCTGCGGCCTGCTCGTGGCCGACGGCGCGGCCGCCGCCTGGCGGCTGGAGCAGGGCTGGTCGTTCGTCGGCATCGGCTCGGATTCCACCCTGCTGGCCGCCGCCGTGACCGCCGAATTCGGCCAGGCTCGCACCGCCATCAAACCCGAGCCCCAGTAACTAGGCACAGGAGATAGGTACCCCGCCATGAGCATCACCGACGACGGATACACGAGGCCCGGTGTGGGCCTGATCAGCGTGGGCTGGATGGGTAAGCTGCACAGCCGCGCCTACCAGGCCGTCCCGCAGGTCTATCCGGAACTGAAGATCCGGCCCAGGCTGGTGCACGCGGCCGACACCGCCGCCGACCGGGCGGACTATGCTCGCGAGATCCTCGGGTACACCAGGGCCAGTACCGACTACCGTGACGTGCTCGCCGATCCCGACGTCGACGTGGTGTCCATCTGCGCGCCGAACATGCTGCACCGCGAGATCGGCGTCGCGGCCGCCCGGGCGGGCAAGCCGTTCTGGATCGAGAAGCCGGTCGGCCGGGACGCCGGCGAGACCGCCGAGGTCGCGGCCGCCGCGCGGGCAGCCGGCGTCACCACCTCTATCGGCTACAACTACCGGCACGTCCCCGCGGTGGAACGGGTTCGCGAGCTGATCGCGGCCGGCCGGCTCGGCCGCGTCACGAACGTGCGCGCGGTGTTCTTCAACAGCTACGCGGCTGAGCCCAACGGCGCCCTGTCCTGGCGGTTCCTCCGCGAGGAGGCCGGCGCCGGCGCATTGGGCGATCTGCTCAGCCACGTCGTCGACCTGATGCAGTACGTGGTGGCGCCGATCACCGAGGTCAGCTCGCTGCTGTCCACGGTGTACGCGCAGCGGCCCATCCTGCCGATGGGATCCGGCACGCATTTCGCCGTGATCGAGAACGGTGAGATGGGCAACGTCGAGAACGACGACTACGCCGCGGCGCTGGTCCGGTTCGCGGCCAGTTCCCACGCGGCCGGCGCCGTCGGCACCCTGGAGGCGTCCCGGGTCAGCGTCGGCCCGCAGTGCTCGCTCGGCTTCGAGATCTACGGCACGGACGGCTCTGCCGTCTGGAACTTCGAGCAGATGAACGAGCTGCGGCTCTGCCTGGGCCGGGGGGGACCCTCGAATCCCGATCACGGTTACACCACGGTGCTCGGCAACGCCGCTCTTGGCGACTACGGCCGGTTCCAGCCGGGCCCCGGCACCAGCATGAGCTACGACGACCTGAAGGTCATCGAGGCCAGGAAGTTCCTGGTCGCAGTGGGTGGCGGCGAGCGGCGCAACTCGACCATCGAGGAGGCGCACGCGGACGCCGAGGTCATCGCCGCAACAGCGGCCTCGGCCCGGGACGGCGCCTGGCACAAGGTGGCACCGGTCCCCGGAGCCACGTTCGGGCACGCCTGATGCCCAGCCAGGAGCGGGCCGGCGGCCTGCCGGTCGTGGTGGCGCTGGGTTCCGTCGACCCGGGCCTGGTGTCCGGCGTGCTCGACGGGCACTGCCGGTTCGTCGCCGCGCCCGGCGATGCCGAGCTCGCCGTCGCCGAGGGCGCGATCGCCCGGGCCGATGCCCGGGTGGACCGGGCCCTGCTGGGCCGGGCGCCCGCGCTCCGGGTCATCGCCAGGACCGGGGTCGGCACCGACCTGATCGACGTGCCGGCCGCGACGGCCCGGGGGGTCGCCGTGGTGATCACCCCGGGGGCCGGCGCCGCCGCGGTCGCCGAGGGCGCGATCGGCATGGCCCTGCACTTGGTCAAGCGGTTCGGCCCGCTTACCGCGATGGTCCGTGACGGGCGCTGGGCCCAGCGCGCCGGCGTCAGCGTCGGGGACCTCGACGGCGCCACGCTGGGCGTGATCGGCTTCGGCCGGATCGGCCGCCGGACCGCGGCGCTGGCCTCGGCCTTCGGGATGCGGGTCCTGGCCTACGATCCGGTGAGCGAGCCGCCCGCCGACGTACGTTGCGCCGACCTCGGTGACCTCGCCGCGCGCAGCGACGTCATCACCCTGCACCTTCCGCTGAACGAGCAGACCAGGCACCTGGTCGACGACGTTTTCCTGGCCCGGGTCAGGCCGGGCGCGGTCCTGGTCAACTGCGGCCGCGGCGGGCTCGTCGACACCGATGCCGTGTGGCGGGCGCTGACGGACGGACGGCTGTCCGGTGTCGGCCTGGATGTATTCGACCCCGAGCCGCCCGGACGCCACCCGCTGTACGGCCACCCCGATGTCGTCCTCACCCCGCACCTGATGGGGCTGAGCCGGCGGGCCACCGCGGCGACCTTTACCGCCGCCGCCCGCGGCGTCCTCGACGTGCTGCGCGGCCGCGAGCCGCAGGCCGTGGCCGATCCCGCCTGGCGTACCCACTCCCTGCCCGAGGGGATTACGCATGACCACCCTCGAGGAGCAAGCGGATGACGTTCGATGCCGCGCCAGGCTACCTGTCAGCCGATGACTGCCGTCTGGCTGACCTCATCGACCTGGTGAGCCGGAAGACGGATCTGGCCGATTACCCGTACGCCAGTACGGTCGAGCAGAACGTGCTCATCTACGACGGGGCGGGGCTGCGGAAGCAGCTTTCCCGCCCGGCGTGCCGGCCGCGGATTGAAACCGAACTGGCCCGCGCCCTGCTCGACGGCCCCGGCATCGTGGTGCTGGCGGGCGCATTCGATGATCCGTGGGTCATCGACCGGGCCACGTGGCAGTTCGAGGCGATCATTGCCGCCCAGCGGGCCGCGGGCGGCGCGGCCGGGGACCACTTCGCCGCGGCCGGGCAGAACGACCGGATATGGAACGCGCTGGAGAAGCTGGCCCTGCGGGCGCCCGAGGTGTTCGCGGACTACTACGCGAACGACCTCATAGCGACTGTGTGCCGGGCCTGGCTGGGACCTGGCTATCAGGTGACCTCGCAGGTCAACGTGGTCAATCCGGGTGGGGCCGCCCAGGGTATGCACCGCGACTACCACCTGGGATTCGCCTCCGGCGAGCAGGCCGCCCGATTCCCCCTGCACGCGCACCGGCTCTCTCCCGTGCTCACCTTGCAGGGCGCGGTCGCGCATACGGACATGCCCGCCGAGACCGGGCCGACTATGTACCTGCCGCACTCGCAGAAGTACCTGCCGGGCTATCTGGCCTGGCGTATGCCGGAGTTCGGTGAGTACTTCGAGGCCAATTACGTGCAGCTGCCGTTGGGCAAGGGAGACGCGGTGTTCTTCAACCCCGCCCTGTTCCACGCCGCCGGCGCCAACCGCACCAGCGACGTCAGCCGGATGGCCAACCTCCTGCAGGTGTCCTCGGCGCTCGGCCGGGCCATGGAAGCCGTCGACCGGGCCGCGATGTCGGCGGCCGTGTCCCCGGCGCTGCAGGGCATGGCCGATGACGGGGCATCGCCGACCGCGATCGCCAACGTCATCGCGGCGTGCGCCGAAGGCTACCCGTTCCCCGCCAACCTCGACCTGGACCAGCCCGTCGACGGGCTCGCGCCGCGCACCCAGGCTGACATCCTCGGCCGGGCCGTGTCAGGACAGTGGTCACGGCAGCAATTGGAGGCTGAACTCGGTACGTGGAGCGCCCGCCGCCAGACCCGGGGGTACACCTACTCCACGAAGGAGATCAGCTGATGACCAGCTCCGTTGACAAGATCGCAGGCGCGCCCATCTCCTGGGGCGTTTGCGAGGTGCCCGGCTGGGGCTACCAGCTCCCGCCCGCGCGCGTCCTGACCGAGATGGCCCAGGTAGGCCTGGCCGCCACCGAGTTCGGCCCGGACGGCTTCCTGCCCGCCGACCCGGCGGTCATGGCGGAGTTCCTGGCCGCCCGCCATCTGACCGCGGTCGGCGGCTTCACCCCCGTGGTCCTGCACGAGGCCGGCCACGACCCCGCACCGGAGATCGAGCGCCTGCTCGACGGCTACGACGCCGCCCGCGCCGAGGTGCTCGTGCTGTCGGCCGCCACCGGCCGGGACGGTTACGACACGCGGCCCGTCCTGGACGAGGCGGGCTGGGCCACGCTGCTCGCCAACCTCGACCGGCTCACCAGCCTGGCCGCCGCGCGCAGCGTCCACGCTGTCCTGCACCCGCACGTCGGCACCATGGTCGAGAGCGGCGACGAGGTCCGGCGGGTGCTCGAGGGCTCGGCCATCTCGCTCTGCCTGGACACCGGTCACCTGCTCATCGGCGGCACCGACCCGGCCGAGCTGACCAGGCAGGCGCCCGACCGGATCGCGCACACCCACTTCAAGGACGTCGACGACCAGATCGCGGCGCAGGTCAGGTCGGGTCGGCTGAGCTACACCGAAGGGGTCAGGCGGGGCATGTACCGGCCGCTCGGGCGCGGTGACGTCGACTTCGCCGCCATCGTCAGCCATCTGCGGGACCGCGACTACGGCGGCTGGTACGTCCTGGAACAGGACACCATCTTGACCGAGGATCCCCGCGGCGAAGGCCCGGTCGCCGACGTCCGGCAGAGCGCCGACTATCTGCGCCGGTTGCTGACCGGGCCCTGACGGGTCCAGCCGCACCTCGCCGGCATCGGCTTGGGACGCTGTGAGGTCATCCGCGCTGGGTGATGCCGCCCGGCCGCGGCCGGCCCATGCTGGGTAGCTGTGAGCCGCCACGCGGACGCCGAACCGCCCTTGAAGCCGGCGCAGCCAGAAACGACACAGGAACGCGGGTTCGGGCCGTTCGTCACCTTCGTCGTCCGCAGGCGGCCCGACGGCGTGATCGCGCACTGGGAATCTCGCGCACACCGCAAGCACCTGCATCCAGACGCGCGACGGGGCTCGACGTGGTGGGCGCCGCACGATCGTGACTGGTGGATAGGGGCGCTGTTCGCCGTCGGCTCGCTCCTGTTCGCACTGGGCACGGTGCCCGCGTACGTGGACGCCGTGGGCGCGCGGCCCGACGCGCTGACGTTCTTCATCGGCTCGCTGTTCTTCACCTCGGCCGGCTTCCTGCAATACCGCGAGGCGGTTGACGCCGCGCCCCGGCGCCCGGGCGCCGCCCGCCGTAAGGTCTTCGTGTTCCTGCCCGGCCAGATCGACTGGCAGGCGACCGCCGTGCAGCTCGTAGGGACCCTCGAGTTCAACGTCAGCACGTTCGCTGCCATCTTCGCCGCCGTGGGCACGACACAGGCGCGGCACCACGTCTGGCGCCCCGACGTCTTCGGCTCGGCCTGCTTCCTGGTCGCCAGCCTCCTCGCCTGGTTCGAGGTATGCCACGGCTGGACGGCCTGGCGGCCGAGATCGCTGGCCTGGTGGATCACGGGGCTGAACCTGCTCGGTTCGGTCGCGTTCGGGTTCTCCGCCGTGGCCAGCTACGTCATCCCGGGGACCACCGAGCTGCTCAGTGTCCCGGTGACCAACCTCGGCACCTTCATCGGCGCGCTGTGCTTCCTGGCCGGCGCGGTGCTCCTGCTGTTCGAGCGGACCGAGGAGCTACCCGCCGTCACGGCGGCTCCGCCGCGGCTCTCCGGCCCGCCCGAGCCCGCCCGGCCGTTACAGGTCGCGCGACCAGTTCTGGCTGATCAGGTCCTTCCCGAAACTGTGATGCCGGCTCTCGTCGTCCAGCGTGAAACCGGCCCGCTGGTAGATGCGCCTGGCGTCGGCCAGCACGTCGTTGGTCCACAAGGTGATGCGGGAGTAGCCGGCCCGGAGCGCGAATCGCAGCACCTCGTCGACCAGCCGGCCGCCGATGCCCAGGCCCCTGGCCCACGGCTCCACCAGCAGCAGTCGCAGCCGCGCGGTGGTGGCGTCCTCGCGCACGCAGAACACGCAGCCGGCCGGCACGCCGTCCACCTCGGCGATCCAGGCCGCCTCGGCCTCTGGATCCCGTTTCTCCACGTAGTCCGCCACGATCCTGGCCACCAGCGCCTCGTACGAGGCATCCCAGCCGAACTCCTCGGCGTACAGCGCCCCGTTCCGCTGCACGACCCAGCCCATGTCGCCGGGGCGCGGTTCCCGGAGCAGGTAGCCGCGCGGCTGCGGCGAGCCGGTGAGGGTCTCGGTGACCACGCGCATCGCGTCGAGCAGCCGGCGCCGGTCGTCGTCGGCCAGGGCTGCCAGCATGTCGCGGACCTGCTCGGCCGACCGGGCGTCGAGGCCCGCGACGACCTCGCGGCCGCTGCCGGTCAGCTGGATGACCTGCCTGCGCCCGTCCGCGGCCGAGCGCTGCCGGGCGATCACGCCGTCTGATTCGAACCTGGCCAGGATCCGGCTCAGGTAACCCGGGTCGATGTCCACCGTCCGGCGCAGGTCCGTGACCTCGCTGGTATCCCGCTGCGCCAGCTCGAAGAGCAGCCGCGCCTCGGTGAGCGAGTACGGCGTGTCGAGGTACTTGCCCCGCAGCAGCCCGAGCGCGTTCGTGTAGAAGCGGTTGAACCCGCGCACCGCGGCCACCGCGCCGCCGTCGGTAGCCGGCCCCTCGACAGTCAGTTCACTCATCGCGTCCCCGATGATCGATTGCTTAAGTCAAGCATATACCTGCTCTAGTCAACGATGAGGCTCACGCGGGCATGAGGCGGGGCCGTCCTTACGACCTGGAAGCGCCGTACTTAGGATGACGCGTAGCGGCAGGCGCCGGCGAACCGGCGGAAACCAGCGATATCAGGGAGGCGCACGGCATGCGGATGCGGACGCTCGGCGGTACCGGGATCAAGGTGAGCCCGTACTGCCTCGGCGCGATGATGTTCGGCGCGTGGGGTAACCCTGATCACGAGGACAGCATCCGGATCATCCACGCCGCGCTGGACGGCGGGATCAACTTCGTGGACACGGCCGACGTGTACTCGGCGGGCGAGTCGGAGGAGATCGTCGGCAAGGCCTTGCGCGGTCGCCGGGACGATGTCGTGCTGGCCACGAAGGCGCACAGCGCGATGGGCAAGGACCCGAACATGAGCGGCAACTCGCGCCGCTGGATCGTCCGCGAGGTTGAGAACAGCCTGCGCCGCCTGCAGACCGACTACATCGATCTGTACCAGATGCACCGGCCGGACCCGGACACCGACATCGACGAGACCCTGTCCGCGCTGTCGGACCTCGTCCACGCCGGCAAGATCCGCGCGGTCGGCTCGTCCACGTTCCCGGCCGAATCCATCGTCGAGGCGCAGTGGGTCGCGGACCGGCGCGGCCACGTGCGGTTCCGCTGCGAGCAGCCGCCTTACTCGATCCTCGTCCGCGGCATCGAGGCGGCGGTGCTGCCCACCTGCCAGAGGTACGGGATGGGCGTGATCGTCTGGAGCCCGCTGGCTGGCGGCTGGCTGACCGGCCGGTACCGCAAGGACGCCGACATCGACATGACCATCGGCCGCGCGCAGCGGCTGCCGCACCGGTTCGACCCGTCATTGCCCGGTAATCAGGCCAAACTGGCCGCCGTCGAGGAACTCATCAAGGTCGCTGCCGACGTGGGCTGCTCGCTGACCCATCTGGCGCTGGCCTTCGCGACCGCGCACCAGGGCGTGACCTCGGCGATCATCGGGCCGCGCACCATGGAGCAGCTCACCGACCTGCTGGCGGGCGCCAGCGTGATCCTCGACGACGCCGTGCTGGACCGCATCGACCAGATCGTCCCGCCGGGGGTGAACCTCAACCCGGCCGACGCGGGGTGGCAGCCGCCAGCGCTCACCGATCCGGCCGCCCGCCGCCGCCCGCAGGCCGCCCGCTCCGTCGCCTAGGCGGTCCGGTGCCGGACGTCATGAAACCGCGGGTCCGGTGCCGGCGCAGTGAAACCGGCCTTTCAGCGCGTTGGAACGCCCTGGATCCGCGGTTTCATCGCGTTCCCGAAACCGCGGACGAAGCGTCATCGGCCCTTGGCTGCCGCCATCTGCTCGAGCACGGGGACGAGCCAGCCCAGGCTCCGCTCCTTGGTGGCTGGCCGCCCATCCGGCTGGAGGGGAAGCGCCCGGGGCTGCTAGGGACGGACTTCGTAGACGAGGTTGAACGGGGTCTCGGCGGCGCGCCGGAACCGGGTGAAGCCGGCGTCGGCGATGACCTGCCTGATGGCGGCCTCGCCGGCCTGCGCGCCGAGCGCGTAGCCGCCGGACTGGGACAGAGCGTTCGGCACGCACAGCAGCGTGGAGGCGCTGTAGTAGACCCGCCCCACCGGGTTCATGTTGCCCGCCACGTCGTCAGCGGCGGCGGGCTCGACGATGAGCCAGGTGCCGTCGGGCTTGAGCGCCTGGCGGACGTGCCGGGCCGTGGCCAGCGGGTCGCCCATGTCGTGCAGGCAGTCGAAGGTGGCGGCCAGGTCGTACCCGGTCCCCGAGAACGTCGACGCCGAGGCGACCTCGAAGCCGACCCGGTCGGCGACGCCCGCCTCACCGGCGTGCTTGCGGGCCATCTCGATCGACCGGTCGTGGTAGTCAGACCCCGTGAACCGCGAGTTCGGGTACTCCTGGGCGAGCAGGATGGTGGACGCGCCGAGCCCGCAGCCGATGTCGGCCACCATGGCGCCGGCCCGCAGCTTGTCCTCCACCCCGTCGAGCGCCGGGATCCAGGACGGGACGAGGTTGGCGATGTAGCCGGGCCGGAAGAACTGCTCGCAGCCGATGAAGACGTCCTCGTCCTGCTCGTGCCAGCCCATCCCGGCGCCGGAGCGGAAGGCCTCGGTGATCCGCGGCACGGCCTTCAGCGCGCCCAGCGCCAGCACGAACGCGCCGGGCACGTAGACCCCGCCGTCCGGGTTGGTCAGCGCGAAGGCCTGCTCCTCGGTCATCGAGTAGGTATCGTCGGCCGGGTCGTACTGGACATAGCCGCCCGCGGCCTGGCCGCGCAGCCACTCGGCCACGTAGCGCGGGCTGGTCTGGGTGGCCGCGGCCAGCTCGTCAGCGCTGGCTGGAGCGGCCGCCAGGGCCTTGTACAGGCCGAGGTTGTGGCCGATGACCACGTTGCCCGCCGCCGTCGTCGCGCCGAGGTCCGTGACGAACTTGCCCAGGAACTCGTGCAGCTCGTCCGTGTCGATAGCCATGATGAAACTCCCCTTGGTGTTCGGTATGCCATCTCAGCCCAGCCTGCGCGGGAGCGTTGCAACGGCGTTGCAACCTGGCTGCAACGGGGCTCGTTAGACAGGGGAGAACGGGCGAGGAGGGGACGTGCGGGCGAGATATCCGGACACTGGAGGGGGCCGGGCACGTGCCCAGCGCGCGTGAGCCGGTGGTCGTCAACCGCGCGATCCGGGATTCCGCCCGCCGCTGCCAGCCGGCCCGCCCGGCGTGACCTGGCCATCACCGGCGAGATGCGCACGCTCAGGCCCGAGGCGCTGGCGCAGGATGGCCAGGTGCAGCTCCCGTGTCTGCGGCGCCGGGCCGGCGCCGAGCTCGCGGCCAAGCCGCTGCCGGCCGTGGGTCCCCGGTCGCAAGCGACGCCTCGGCCGCCGCCAGCCGAACCCGGCGCAGCAGCTCGCGTACCTGGTCGCGGGCCGGGTCCGCCCAGTCCGCGTAGTTCTCCTCGCCGATCGCGGTGCCCGCGGACAGCAGCTCGTGCGCACGCTCCGCGGCAGGCAGCGCCACCGCAGCGGCGGTACCAAGCTTGCCTTCGGCCTGCTCGCAGAATCCGGCCGCCACGTCCAGGTCCACGACGACGCCCGGCCCGGCCGCCAGCCGGTAACCGGCCCGGCCGGATTATCCGGCCTGAGCCCGGGTCAGCGCGGGCTGACCGTAGCGCCGGACAAAGCCGCGCAGGATCGCCGGCGGCCAGGTGACGTTGCTGCGGGCGGCTCGCGTCTTGATCTCGTCGGCCTGGTCGGGTTCGAAGTAGCCGGCGTGCTTGTAGACCTCGATCCGGGTGCACAGGCCGGCCACGTCGAGCTCGGGGTGGAACTGGGTCGCGTAGACGTTGCCGCCGACCCGGAACGCCTGTACCGGGCAGCCAGCCGAACGGGCCAGCAGCACGGCGGGCCCGGGCAGGTGGCTGACCGCCTCCTTGTGACCGGTGAAGGCCTCGAAGGCCGCGGGCAGCTCGCCGAGCAGCGGATCCCGCCGGCCCGCCGGTGTCAGCGTGATCTCGACGGCGCCGACCGGCTCGGCGTAGCGCCGGTCGACCACCGCGCCCTGGTAACGGCCGAGCGCCCCGATGCCGTAGCAGGCCCCGAGGAACGGGAAGTCCGCGCTCACCACCTGGTCGAGCAGGCCGGCCAGATCCGTCTCGACCCGCCGCTGCACCGGCGTCTTGAGCTCGTCAGGATCGGAATAGTTGAACGGCCCGCCGCCGAGCATGATCCCCGACCAGTCAGCGAGGTCAACGCGGCCGAGCGCATGCTGCTCCAGCCGGACGCGGCGCAGCTCGCCTTCGCCCAGCCCGGACAGGGACAGGAACGAGTCGTACTCGTTGTCGGCCGCCGCGTCCTCGGCGCGGATAGCCAGCAGCAGGAATGGCTTCACCGGTCCACCCTAGTGACCCGGCGTACCTGCCGCATCCAGTCGGCGCTCGGCCCGCCCCGGCGAATCCATCGGGATTGACGATGGATCGGCTGACCAGCACCCTGGTGCCGTGACCGATGAGCGAGCCAGGGCCGAACAGTTCGCCGGCCTCTTCCGTGCCGTTTACCTGACGTTTCACCGGCGGGACGGTCCGCGGAGCCAGCTGCCCGGCGCGTCCAGGGCGGTGCTCGAGCACCTGGCGCTGGCCGGCCCGCTCACCGTGGGGGAGGCCGCCGCGCACATGACCCCGGCTGCCCGCCAGCCAGGCCGAGAACCTCATCATCGGTCTCCGCGCCCTGGTCGACCTGGCCGGCCCCGCACCAGAAACCCGCACTGACCCATGAGGAGGACCCGATGACCACGACAGCGGCCTGCGAAAGCTGCGGGATGCCCATCGAGACCGGCCGTTACTGCGGCTACTGCACCGACGAGACCGGTGACCTGCAGTCGTTCGACGAGCGCTTCGAGCGGATGACCGCGTGGCAGGCACGCCGCAATCCCGGCGCGACCCGGCAGGAGATCGAGCAGCAGACGCTCGACTACATGGCCACCATGCCCGCCTGGCGGGACCACCCGCGCGTCACCGCCGGGCGGTCCTGACGCGCGGCTCGGCCGACGCGGGGGGCCACCCGCCCGCTCATGTAGAGGTAGGGCGTGCCGTCGGCGAGCTGGTCGAAGCTGACAATGGGGGACGGCCTTTGCCTATCTACCTGCAAGCTCAGTCATAATGTCCTGCAGACCCGTTTGTGAGGCCAGCCATAGTTCGCCGGCCTACTCGGGTGTAGGTTCGCTGGCGGAGCCCTGAACGGGCGCAGAGCTGCGGAGGGATACATGAGCATCCTGGGCACCCGGGTGATTCGGACGGAGGACCCGCGGCTGCTGACCGCCGGCGGCGTCTACGTCGATGACTTGCGGACGCCGGAACTAAACGGGGCGGCGCGCGTCACGTTCGTGCGCAGCCCGGTGGCCCACGCGCGCATTACCGGCATCGATGCGAGCGCGGCCGTCGGCGAGCCGGGCGTCATCGCGGTGCTGACGGTCCGGGACATGGACGACCTGGCCCCGCCGCCGCCGAGCTCGGGCGAGTGGGACGGCAGCCCGGCGCCGCTCGGCGGTCCGTGGGCCGAGCCCCTCCTGGCGATCGATACGGTGCGATTCGTCGGCGAGCCGGTCGCGGTGGTGATTACCGATAGCAGCTACCAGGGCGAGGACGCTGCCGACCTGGTTACCGTGGACTACGATCCGCTGCCGGTGGTGCTGGGACCGACGAGCGCCGTTTCCGACGAGATCCTGCTGTTCCCTGCCGCCGACACCAACGTCTGCGTCGCGCAGGCCGCGCAGGCCGACGACACCCCGTTTGACGCCTGCGACGTGGTCGTCGAGCGGGACTTCGTTAACCAGCGGGTCGCCTGCCTCCCGATGGAGGGGCGGGCAGCGGCGGCCTCGTTCGAGAACGGCAGGCTGACCGTCTGGGTCAGCTCGCAGAACGCGCAGGTGAGCCGGTTCATCCTGGCTGGCGCCCTGGGCATGGCGCCCGACCAGCTCCGCGTGGTGGTGCCCGACGTAGGTGGCGGGTTCGGCGGCAAGATCGGCATCGACCGGGACACGATCACCCTCGCCTGGGCGGCCAGGAAAACCGGCCGGGCGCTGCGCTGGGCCGAGACCCGCAGCGAAAACCTGGTCGCGATGACCCAAGGCCGCAGCCAGCTGCAGCACATACGGATCGGCGGCAGCCGCGACGGCCGCATCCTCGCCTACCGCATCGACGTCATCCAGGACATCGGCGCCTACGCGCGCATCGGCGGACTTCTGCCCTTCCTCACCTGCCTGATGGCACCCGGCGTGTACGACATCCCGGACGTGCAAGCCGGGTTCCGGCAGGCCGTCACCAACATGACGCCGATCGCCGCCTACCGGGGGGCCGGCCGGCCCGAGGCTACGGCGGCCATCGAGCGCGCGGTCGACCTGTTCGCCGCCGAGATCGGCATGGACCCGGCCGAGGTCAGGCGGCGCAACTTCATCGCCCCGGACAAGTTTCCCTTCCAGACCAAGACCGGCGCCATGTACGACACCGGCCGCTACGAGGAGGCGCTGGACAAGGCGCTGGCCGCGGCGGGCTATGAGCAGCTCCGCGAGGAGCAGCGGCGCAGGCGGGCCAGCGGTGACCCCAGGCAGCTTGGCATCGGGCTGTCCTCCTACGTCGAGATCACCGCGCCGGACCCGGACGCCGGCGAGACCGCCAAGATCGAGGTGACGGACGCCGGCTCTGCCACGGTCTACACCGGCAGCTCGGCGCACGGCCAGGGGCACCACACCGCGTGGGCCATGCTCGTGCAGGACGAGCTCGGCATCCCGATGGACCAGATTACGGTCATCCACGGCGACACCGACCTGATCCCGACCGGTGTGGGGACCTACGGTTCGCGGTCGCTGCAGCTCGGCGGCTCGGCCGTGCACAAGGCGGCGATCGAGGTCAAGGACGAAGCGCGGCACCATGCCGCCGAGATGCTCGAGGCCGCCGAAGCCGACGTGGTACTCGATACGAGCACCGGGCTGTGGCAGGTGCGCGGCGACCCGGACACGGCCCTGTCCTGGGCCCAGGTCGCCGGTCATAGCAGCGGCGGCAGCCTGATCGCCGACGTGAGCTTCGTTCAGGACCGGCCCACGTTCCCGTTCGGAACCCACGTGTCCGTGGTGGAAGTCGACACCGAAACCGGCCAGGCAAGGCTGTTGCGGCACGTGGCCGTCGACGACGCCGGGACGGTGATGAACCCGGTGCTCACCGAGGGCCAGCGGCACGGCGGGATCGCCCAGGGCGCGGCCCAGGCCCTGCTCGAAGAGGTGCTCTACGACCCGGACGGCAACCCGCTGACCTCCACGCTCGCCGACTACGCGGCCATCTCAGCGCCTGACCTGCCCAGCTTCGAGCTGGCCGACAGCGAGACGCCGACCGATCTGAACCCGCTGGGCGTGAAGGGCATCGGCGAGGCCGGGACGATCGGATCGACCCCCGCGATCCAGAACGCGGTCATCGACGCCGTCGCGCATCTCGGCGTCAGGCACATCGACATGCCGACCACGCCCCAGCGGGTGTGGACGGCGATCAACGAGGCACAGAAGGCGAGTCACCAGTGAAGGTCGACCTGACTGTCAACGGCAACAGCATCGCCGCGGATGTCGAGGACCGCATGCTCCTCGTGCACTTCCTGCGCGACGTGGCCAACCTCACCGCGACCAACGTCGGCTGCGACACCACCTCCTGCGGGGCCTGCACGGTGCTGCTCGACGGCGAGTCCGTCAAGTCCTGCACGGTGCTCGCCGCCCAGGCCAGCGGGCACGAGGTCACCACGGTCGAGGGCCTGGCCGCGAACGGCCGAATGCACCCGGTGCAGGCCGCGTTCCATCAGGAGCACGGCCTGCAGTGCGGCTTCTGCACGCCGGGCATGGTGATGGCCATCGTGTCGCTGCTCAAGGAGAACCCGCATCCCACCGAGGAGCAGGTGCGCAACGGCCTCGAAGGCAACCTGTGCCGGTGCACCGGCTACCACAACATCGTGAGGGCCGCGCTGGCGGCCGCTGAGGCGCCCGCGGAGGTGTCGGCGTGATCCCGTCCACATTCAGCTACCAGCGGGCAGGCTCGGTCGAAGAGGCGGTCAGCCTCGCGTCCGAACACGGCGACGACGCGAAGTTCCTGGCCGGCGGTCATTCGCTGCTGCCGCTGATGAAGCTGCGGCTGGCCGCACCTGAGGTGATCATCGACCTCGGCGGTCTGCACGACCTGTCGTACGTCAACGACGAAGGCTCCTACGTCGCGATCGGCGCGCTGACCAGGCACCACGACGTCCAGCACTCCGACGTCCTGGCCCGCGAAGTGCCGCTGCTCGCGCACGCGGCGGGGCAGGTCGGTGACCCGCAGATCAGGCACCGGGGCACGATCGGCGGCTCGATCGCGCACGCCGACCCCGCCTCGGACCTGCCCGCCGTGCTGCTCGCGCTGGACGCGACCATGGTCGCGCGCGGACCCGGCGGCTCCCGGGAGATCCCGATCGGGGAGTTCTTCCAGGGTCTGTTCGAGACCGCCCTCGAGCCCGACGAACTGCTCACCGAGATCCGGGTGCCCAAGCCGGCCTCGGCCGGAGCGTGGTCATTCCAGAAGTTCACCCAGCGGGCCATCGACTGGGCCATCGTCGGCTGCGCCGTGCAGGACGGCCACGTGGCCCTGGTCAACATGGGCGGGACGCCGCTGCGCGCCGCCGCGACCGAAGCCGCCCTGGCCGGCGGCGCCTCGCCGGCCGACGCGGCCGCGCACGCCGCCGAGGGCACCAACGCCGCCGACGACATCCGCGCCACCAGGGCCTACCGCGAGCACCTGGCCCGCGTCCTGGTCTCCCGCGCCCTCACCGAGGCAAGTTCACGATCATGATTCCTAACGGGCCGTGGCGCGTGCCCTGGCGCCGCGACGGCCCGGATCGCGAACCCGGACGCCCCCGATGATCCAAGCGGTCGTCTTCGACCTGGACGGGGTGCTGGTCGACTCAGAACCGGTCTGGGAGGAGGTCCGCCGCGGCCTGGTCGCCGAGCGCGGCGGCCACTGGGCCCCGGACGCCCAGCGCAGGCTCATGGGCATGAGCACCCCGGAGTGGGCCAGGTACCTCAGCGAGGACCTCGGCGTCGGCCTGCCCCCCGGCGAGGTCGCGTCCGTGGTCGTCGACCGGATGGCCGCGCGCTACCGGGAGCGGATCCCGTTCCTGCCGGGCGCCGTCGAGGCGGTGCGCAGGCTCGCCGCCCGCTGGCCGCTCGGCCTGGCCAGCTCGGCCCCGGCCGCGCTCATCGAGACCGTGCTCCAGGCCGCGGACCTGCGCTCGTACTTCAAGGTCACGATGTCCACCGAGCAGGTACCCCACGGCAAGCCCGCCCCGGACATCTACCTGGCCGTAACGGCCGGGCTCGGCGTCTCACCTGCCGCCTGCGCCGCCGTCGAAGACTCCTCCAACGGCCTGCGCTCGGCGGCCGCCGCGGGCCTGCACGTCATCGCCATCCCGCACCCGCGGTACCCGCCCGACCCCGACGCCCTGGCCGTAGCCAGCCTCGTCCTGCCCGCCCTGACCGACCTGACCCCCGCCGCCGTCGCCGCCCTGGCCTAAGCCGGCTCCCCAGCACCTCTCGTGGTCTTTGCGTTCCCGGTGCGCTTGCGTGACCCCTGGTACCCGGCCTCGTTGCGCCATCCCGTTCAGTTCATACTGCATGATTGCCTCGTTCATGCAGTTCCAGCGACATGGCTGGGACATTCATGCAGTAAGGATCCGGCACGGGGGTGGTGCGGGAGTTGGTGATGGGTTTGCTGAGATCTGTGCGCCGCTCCATCGCGCCAGCAAGCCAAGCCCCATCGAGTTCCGACTGAATGAACGCCGCGCGGGCGGTGAGGGCGCGATCCCGAAGCGAGGGGCGGTCGCGGGCACGCGCGCGGACGGCTGACAATGGAAGCGTGCGCAGAGCACTGAGAGGAACGGGACGGTGGATCTGGTCGCCTAGGCGGCTGATGCTGCTCCTGGGGGCGCTGCTGCTCCTCACGTTTCCCATCCCGAACCTGGAGTTCCTGGCCTGGTTCGGGCTGGTGCCCGGGTTGGTGGTGATCGCCAGGTCGCCCACGGCGCGGGAGGGCGGGATGCGTGCCTGGTGGCTCGGGGCCGGGTACCTGATCGCGGCGCTGTACTGGATGGCGCCGGAGATCGGTCCCGCGGTGCTGCTGGTGGGCGCGGTAATCGGCGTGCTGTGGGTGCCGTTCGGGGTGGCCGCGCAAAAGCTGCTCCGCCCGCCAGTTAGCTGGCCGCGTGCGCTGGCCGCGCTGGTGGTGGTTCCGAGCTGCTGGCTGCTCGGCGAATGGCTGCGGTCCTGGCAGGCGCTCGGCGGGCCGTGGGCGGTGTTCGGCGTCAGCCAGTGGCAGCATCCGGCAGTGCTCGCGCTGGCGGCGGTCGGCGGGGTGTGGCTGATCAGCTTCGCGCTGGTGATGGTGAACGTGGCGCTCGTGCTCGCCATCGGGGCGCTGCCCCGGGTGCTCGAGGTGGCGGTGCGCCCGGGGATCGCGGTGTTCGGTGCAGCGGCAGCGGTGGCCGGCGTCGGCATCGGCCCGCTGGCGTTCGCGCTGACGTCGGCTAGCCCGCCCGTCCGCGAGGCGACGATCGCCATGGTGCAGCCCGGGGTCGTCAGCAACGCGGTCCAGCGGGTGGACGCCAGCGAGCGGCTGACCGCCGAGCTGAGCCGCTCCGGCGAGCTCAGCGGGGTCAAACCCGATCTGATCCTCTGGGGCGAGAGCAGCACCGCGGTCGACCTGACCCTGGCCAGGAACCGGGCTCAGCTGCAGAAGCTGGAGGCGCTGGCCCGCGAAGACGGCGCGGACCTGCTGGTCAGCCAGGATGCCACGGCGCCCGGTAAGGGCCACGAGAAGTGGTCGGTCCTCGTTGGTCCCTCGGGGGTCAAGGGCATCTATGTCAAGACCCGGCTGGTGCCGTTCGGCGAGTACATACCGTTCCGGCAGCAGCTCGGCTGGCTGACCAAGATCAGCAAGGCCGCCGCGTCGAACATGATCCCCGGCACCGGCGCGCACCTGCTCTACCCGGTCGACCGGGCTGGCAAGCCGCTGCCGATCGGCGTGCTGATCTGCTTCGAGTCCGCGTTCCCCGATATGTCCCGGGTGGACACCGACCTGGGCGCGCAGCTAATCGTCTACCAGTCCGCGACGTCCACCTTCCAGGGCACCTGGGGACCGGACCAGCACGCCTCGCTCAGCGCGGTGCGCGCGGCCGAGACCGGCCGCCCGGCGGTGCAGGCCGCGCTGACCGGGGTCACGGCCGCGTTCGACGCCAGAGGCCGGCTGCTGGCCTGGATGGGGCAGTCCTCGCACGGCGTGGTCAGCGTCCGGCTCGGGCTCCCGCCGACCTCGGCCAAGACTTTCTACGACCGCGCAGGCGACTACGTTCCGTGGTCGGCGGTCGCCATCGTGATCCTCGCCACACTGGTCATGTTTGCGAATTCACGCGGTTTTCCTGGCCGGGGAGCTGGCGTCAAGAGGGGGCATGAGGCACAATATGTAGCTGGGCAGTCCGTGCCGCAGTAGCGAGGCCGCTGGGGAAGGCGAACCTCGTCTACAAGGAGGCACGGTGTCTGCGCCCATTGCACTAGGTGTTCTGTACGTTCATTCGGCGCCCCCGGCGCTGTGCCCGCACATCGAGTGGGCCGTAGCCGGAATCGTGGGGGCGCCTGTCGGCATGCCGTGGTCCGGCCAGCCGGCCGCCCCGGGCGCGCTGCGGGCCGAGCTCACCTGGCAGGCTCACCCGGGCACGGCGGGGGCGATCGCGTCCGCGCTGGCCGGCTGGAACCGGCTCAGGTTCGAGGTCACCGAGGACAGCTCGCCCGGCTGTGACGGCGTGCGGCATTGTTACACGCCCGACCTCGGCCTGTTCACCGCGGCGACCGGCGCCAACGGCGACATCATGGTCTCCGAGAACCGGCTCAGGTCGGTCATGCAGCTGGCCGAGCGGGGTGGCGCCACGGCGTCACTGGAGGACGAGCTGGGCAGGCTCCTGGGCACGGCCTGGGACAACGAGCTCGAGCCGTTCCGCCGCGCCGCCGACGGCGCCCCCGTCCGCTGGCTCAACGCCACCGGCTGACCCATCCTCACCAGCTCGTCGGGACGGGCATGCCCTCGCTGTAGCCGGATGCGCTCTGCAGCCCGATCACGGCCCGCTCGCGGAACTCGGCCAGGTCGCGCGCTCCCGCGTAGCTGCACGAGGACCGGAGGCCGGCCACGATCATGTCGATCAGGTCCTCCACGCCGGGCCGCACCGGGTCCAGGTACATCCGGGCCGACGAGATGCCCTCCTCGAACAGTTCCTTGCGCGCCCGCTCGAACGCCGAGTCGCTGGCCGAACGCAGCCGGACCGCCCGCGCCGACGCCATCCCGAAACTCTCCTTGTACAGCCGCCCCTCCGGCGACCGGAACGTGTCGCCCGGGGACTCGTAGGTCCCGGCGAACCACGACCCGATCATCACGTTCGAGGCGCCCGCGGCCAGTGCCAGCGCCACGTCCCTGGGGTGCCTGACCCCGCCGTCGGCCCACACCGAGGCGCCGAGCCGCCTGGCCTCCGCGGCGCACTCCAGCACGGCGGAGAACTGCGGCCGCCCCACCCCCGTCATCATCCGCGTGGTGCACATCGCACCCGGGCCCACGCCCACCTTGACCACGTCGGCCCCGGCTGACACCAGGTCGTCGACCCCGGCCGCGGTCACCACGTTGCCCGCCACCACCGGAACCGACGGGGACAGGCCCCGTACCGCCTGCAGCGCGTAGATCATCTTCTCCTGGTGCCCGTGCGCGGTGTCCACCACCAATACGTCGGCCCCCGCGTCGAGCAGCAGCTTGGCCCTGGCCGCAACGTCGCCGTTGACCCCGATGGCCACCCCGACCCGGAGCCGGCCCGCGGCGTCGACGGCGGGGGAGTACAGGGTCGCGCGCAGCGCCCCGGTCCTGGTCATGATGCCGAGGCAACGCCCCGCCCCGTCCACCACCGGCGCCAGCCGGTGCCGTCCGTCGTGCAGCAGCGCGAACGCCCGCTCGGGCGGCGTCCCGGCGGGCAGCGTGAACGGCTCGGCCGACATCACGTGGCTCAGCTGGGTGAACCGGTCCACGCCGAGGCAGTCGGCCTCGGTGACCACACCCACCGGGCACCCCCCGGATACCACGATCACGGCGCCGTGCGCCCGCTTGGGCAGCAAGCTGAGCGCGTCACCCGCCGTGTCGGTCGGCGCCAGCGTCAGCGCGGTCTCCACCACCAGGTCCCGTGACTTCACCCAGGCGATCACGTCCGCCACGACGTCAGCCGGGATGTCCTGCGGCAGGACCGCGAGGCCGCCCCGCCGGGCCACCGTCTCGGCCATCCGGCGGCCGGAGACCGCGGTCATGTTGGCGGTCACGAGGGGGATGGTGGCGCCGCTGCCGTCGGTGACAGTCAGGTCGACATCGAGCCGTGAGCCGACCGCCGACCGGCTGGGCACCATGAACACGTCGCTATAGGTCAGGTCGTACCCGGGGGCCGCTTCGTTGAGAAATCGCACGTTAGAGATTCTTCCCGACGGCGGCGGGTGCTATAGCCTCGACCGGTGACAGACCGCCGCCCGGCCGCCCGCCCGCGGACGCTCCGGCTCGGCGCGAGGGCGTGGCCACCCGGCACGTTCGGGATCATGGCCGTGATCAACCGGACGCCCGACTCGTTCTTCGACCGCGGGGCCACCCGAGATTTCGGTCCCGCCCTCGACGCGGCCAGCCGGGCGGTGGCCGACGGGGCCGAGATCGTCGACATCGGCGGAGTCAAGGCCGGCCCCGGCGACGAGGTCACCCCCGCGGCCGAGATCGACCGGGTGGCCGGCCTGGTCGCGGCGGTGCGCGAGCGCCACCCGGACGTGGTGATCAGCGTCGACACCTGGCGGGCGGAGGTCGCCGAGGTGGTCGCCGAGGCGGGTGCGGACCTGCTGAACGACGCCTGGGGCGGTGCCGACCCGCGGCTGGCCGAGGTCGCGGCCAGGTACGGTACCGGCCTGGTCTGCTCGCACGCGGGCGGCCTGCCGCCCCGCACCCGCCCGCACCGGCCCGCCTACGGTGACGTCGTGCACGAGGTGACCGGCTACGTCACGGAATATGCCGAACGGGCCGTGGCCGGGGGCGTACCGCCGGATTCTGTCCTGGTGGACCCGGCGCACGACTTCGGGAAGAACACGTGGCAGTCACTCGAGGTGACGCGGCGCCTCGGCGAACTGACGGGCACGGGCTGGCCGGTCCTGGTCGCGGTGGCGGACAAGGACTTCATCGGCGAGACGCTCGGCCTGCCGGTCGGCGAGCGGGCCGAGGGGACGATCGCCGCCCTGGCCGTGTGCGCCTGGCTGGGCGCGCGCGTGTTCCGCGTGCACGACGTGCCGGCCACCCGCGAGGCGCTCGCCGCCGTCGCGGACCTCCGCGCCGCGACGATCAGGGAACGTTGAGGCCGAACGCGGCGAACATGATGTCCGCGATCCGGTCGGCCATCTCGTCCTCCGGAAGCCGGACATCGGCGCTGATCAGGTAGTTCACCCGCTCGAGCATCATCAGGCAGGCCACCGAGGTGAGCTCGGCGTGCTCCTGCTGCTTGCCGGCCGCCTGAGCGGCGGCGGTCATCCCCGTGGTCATCGCCTCGGCGATGCTGAAGAACAGCCGCAGCCCGTCGCCGAACACTTCCTCGGGGACCAGGTCGGCCTGGCTGAGGATGCGGATCACGGTGGCATGCGCCGCGTAGGCGCGGAAGAACTTGCGGACCCACTGGCGCAGCACGACCAGGCCGGTGTCGTCGTGCGTGACAACGGGAAAATCGCCTGCCACGATCTCCATGTCGTGCAGCGCATCCTTCAGCAGGGCCTTGAACAGGTCTTCCTTGTTGGAGAAGTACAGGTAGAACGTCCCGTGCGAAATGCCGGCCCGGCGCACCACGTCGTCCACGCGGACGCCGTGGAAGCCGCGATCCTCGAACTCCACCATGCCCGCCTCGAGCAGCCGGCGGACGGTCTCCCGGCCTTGCGCGCGCAGCTCGCGGTCCTGGGCCGGGGTACCCCCGCCCAGCGATGGTCTGGCGAGCTTTTTCCTCGGTGGCCGCCCGGTCCCGCGCGACGCGGCGTTGGCGGGGCCGCGGCTTGCCTCCTGGTTCATAGCAAGAGAGTAGCCTTCCCTGGTTATCCTGCCGTGCATTCGGTCAACGCCGCGCCCTGCTACCCTTCCAGCGGTGAGCAGCCAGGCCGCCGGTTCCCGGCCTGCCGGCACTGCGACCACCCCCAGCTTGGCTGACGGGGCGGCCGCAGGTACAGGGCGGTTGCGAGAATTCTGGCGGCGTTCCCCGGTCAAGGTGGGCGCGCTCACCGTCGCCGCCGCCCTCGTCTACTGCCTGGACTCGCTCAACCTCCTGCGCCGCTTCCTGGCCAGCACGTTCGACCTGGTCATCTTCGATCAGGGGATCCGCGGCTACGCCCACCTGGCGGCGCCGGTGTCGGTCGCCCGCGGCGTCTCGGACGGGCAGGGGGCGCACTTCCTGCTGCTGGCCGACCACTGGTCACCGGTGCTGGCGCTGCTCGCCCCGCTCTACTGGATCCACGACGGCCCGGCCACCCTGCTGGTCGCCCAGGGGATGC
>Ga0081540_1000155_pt1 | contig 70266 bp, 64 predicted proteins | sample TabmetS2T1R1_FD_71024 | JGI IMG/M metagenome (GOLD analysis project Ga0081540, IMG submission 71024) | Tabebuia heterophylla rhizosphere microbial communities from the University of Puerto Rico - S2T1R1 | ecosystem: Host-associated > Plants > Roots > Rhizosphere ...
CGGGCGATCAGATCGAGGGTCAAGGCGCTGCGTCATCATCCGCCTGCCCGTGCTAGATCCGCTTGTCATGCTAGCACTACAGGCCAGCGTACAGCCCAGACACCCCGCCAGCCTAGCCGACCCGGTCATCCGGCGTTCGGCAAGCGATGCAGGACCCAGCGCGCTGCACCCGCCGCCCCGCAGTTGTCCTCCGGCGACTGACGTGCGACATGACCGGGCGGACAACCTACTGTCTGGGTCGCGCCGGATCTTGTCGCGCATCAGTCGGCGGACCTGCGTCGCACATCAGTCGTCCGATCACACGCAGCACCCCGCAGCACCCGCAGTGCGTTGCCGAACTTAGCCGTATTAGATCAAGGCGGCGCCTGGCGGCGCCGCTGGCCCGGCGTCAGCGCCGGGCTCTGCCGTGAGCGGCCCGCCCGGCGCACGCCGGGCCACACACCAGCACGCCACCAGATCAAGGCGGCTCACATGGCAGGGTGGCGGAACAGGCATTTCATCGAAAGCGCGGTGCGACTTGCCGCCCTTCCATGCGCTCGCCGCGTGGGGGACCTTCGCGGGCTGAATCAGGCACAGCCCGGCGGTGAACAGCAATGCTGCCAGCCGGGCGGCTTTGCTTCACAGCAGGCTCAACTGGCATCTCCCGACGCGCTTGGGGCCAGTGCGGGGAAGATGTGCAGGCAGATCTCTCTCAGGAACTGGATAAGAAGTTCAGGGGTGAACTCGGGGCTAGGACGATCAAGCTCCTGCGGCAGCTTTAGGCCCATCGTCTTGGCTAGCTCGATCAGGCCGGGACCGATGGCCTTGCCCAGTGTGCTGAGCGCTGCCCCTGCGGACTGAATGTCGAGCGTCCAGGCGGGGACGGGCTGTGCCGCGACCGTGACCCAGCTCTTCGGGTCTCGGGGCGTCTCCAGGGCGAAGACGTGGTCGAAGGTGCGCGCCGAGGCATCGCGCCGGGTGAAGGCCTCGCCGAGGCCCCATGTCTTGCGGAGAGTGGCGATCAGCGAGGTGTGCCGGTACTCCTCGTTGTACACCGAGCCCTGGCCGACCCACGGCGACACGATGATAGCGGGGACCCTGTAGCCCGAGCGGTCGAACGTGAAGCCGAACTCGCCCGCTGGTGCATCCTGATCCGGGGGCGGAACGGCGCCGGGAGCGACGTGATCGTAGGTGCCGCCTGGCTCGTCCCAGCCGATCAGCAGGGCTGTGTTCCACACGTTCGTGCCCGAAGGCCCGGTCATGGACCGGTACGTGTTGTACACGCGCTCCAAGAACGCCTCACCGCCGAGCATCGATGACGGAGGGTCGAACCCGATATCGAGATTTGCGCCGATCAGCGATCGCCCGTAGGCCGGGTGGTAGTCGTTATGGCCAGATGCCATGTCCGGCTCGATCAACGAGAAGTCAGGCAACGTACCTGCGGCCGCGTCCTTCGCGAACTCGGCGAACGGCACGAAGTGCGTCGCGAGCCGCTCCCGGAGGCGGGGGAAGTGAATGACCCCGGCGAACGACAAGGGCATGGGCTCGGCAACGTAGACCTTCCAAGTCTTGCCATGGGCCTCCAGGCGCTCGAAGAGAGTCTCGGCGGTGTTCTTGGTCAGCCATTTCGCCACCGGGCTGTTCACGACCAGCCCCGAAGACGAGGCCGCCGTCCAAAACGAGCGATTCATGAACGTCTGCGATGGCACCTCACAGAACCAATGATCGAACACGCCGAAATCACGGGCGATGGAGCTGAGCACCGGGAGCTGCTCAGGCGTGTAGCCCGTCATGATCTGTGCGTACTCGTCATAGGTGGGCTGGCGGCCGGTCTCGCCGGTGAAAGTAGAGATGTAGTCGGTGACGAACCCGTCCATGGTCGGCGTCGCCCCGCGTGGCGGCGCGTTCCAAGGCTCGGTCACGCCTTCGCCGATCTTGAACCGGTTGTGATCGTCCATCGTGTTGTAAAGCTGGGTGTTGGTGTGGAAGTACTCTTCGCCCGAATCCGGGTTCGGCGAATCCATGTCCGCGGTGATCCCATAGGGGACCACCTTGCGGTCAGCGCCATGCTCCGCCCACTCCGGGATCGGGTTGCTCAGGTCCTTCCCGATCACCCCGTCGAAGGTCTTGCCGTCCCCCGGCCCGTACAGGCGCCCCAGCACATTGTCCAGCGAACGGTTCTCGAACAGCACCACCACGACGTGATCCAAAGCGTGGGACCTATCCGGTGCGGGCATCAGCCATCCCTCCTAACCCTCCCGGCCGCGACCACGGCCGGGTCCTTGACACCTGCAACATTCATGAGCTGGACAGGGGAACTCCGGACCCCTGGCCTCACGGTCGCGGCCGGGAGCCGGGACGCCAGTCCACCCCGATCGTGCCCTGTGCCGCCGCCACCCCGCTACGGCCCCCGCCCCGGCCGCGCAGCACATACGCGATGCCCACCGCGACGGCGCCACCGGCCACCGGGCCGACCAGGTACGCCCACCACGCGGTCCAGTCGCCCTTGACCAGGACCGGGCCGAGTGACCGGGCCGGGTTCATCGACGCGCCGCTGACCGGCGAGCCCCACAACCCGGCCAGCGCGATATAGCTGCCCACGCCGATGGCGGCCAGCGGCCCGATCTGCTGCGCGCCCGACGCGGTACCCAAGATCACGCTCACCAGCCCGGCGGTCAGCACTAGTTCCCACAGCATGGCGGTGGCCGCCGAGATCCCGCTGCCGGGCAGGGTCAGCCCCGCGCTGCCCTGCTTGCCCACGAACGCCCACAGCACCAGCGTGGCCAAGATGGCACCGAGGAACTGGGCCACGACGTAGGCCGGGACGCGCTTCCACGGGAAGTCACCCCGCGCCGCGAACGCCACGCTGACAGCCGGGTTCAGGTGCGCACCGGAGACGGTCCCCATGAACAAGATGATGGCGGCCACCATCAGCGCCGGGGCCACCACTTTCGCGCCGTACGGGACCGCGTTGCCGCCGAACCGGGCGCTGACCATGCCGCCGCCGACGGCCACTAGGACCAGGAAAAAGGTGCCGAGCAGCTCCGAGAACAGCCGCCGCCCCTCGTACTTGTCGTCCCAGAAGTCGAACTCACCGGCGACCGAGTTCGGCTGCCCGATGGACCGCAAGGCGACGGCCGCATGACGGACAGCATCTTGCCGTTCGGGCTCCGATTCCGGGGCAAGCTCATCTGGCTGACTGGCCATCCAGCACCTCATTCCGACATCCCTGCGCACCCGGCACACGCGCGGGCGTCAAGGATCAGGGCACCGCCAGCGCATCAACCACCAACCCCACACTCACCCCGCACCCTCCAATTGCCATCACCCGACACGGATGAGATCCCCCTAGGGCTACCCGACCCCGCCGCTCTTGGCTCGGACTCACGATGAGCTGGCATACCCCGGAATGGGTAACTAGGACCAGCGGTCACAGTACCTGTCGTGCGGGGCCCAAGGCCCTGGTGGCGGCCGTGCAATTAGTGTGAAATTAGCCATGGCAGCAAGCGGTCAATCACGGCTAGTCCGGGTCTCATGAGCTGCCTGATCACCGACGTTATCGGCCATGATCTGTCCAAGTCCCAAGCTGATAGTGATGAGATCGCGGTGCTGGCAGCCGGACTGTGGGTGGAAGGGGGGTATCCTCCCCCGGACCCGCCGTAGGAGTGTTCACGACAGCCGGAACCTGTCAAGGGCGCCTTCGGCGTCACTCGTGATCGGCTTCGCCGCCCCTTGACAGAACCCGTCTGCCGTGTGGTTCGGCAGCTATCGGGTTCGGGGGAGGGGCCTGGGACAGGACAGGGCGCTGTCGCAGCGCCAGGGAGACCTCGGAGACGGGGACCAGGGACAGCGGCTGACAGCAACAGCAGCAGCCAACCGCTGTCAGCGGCGGCCACCAGCAGCGCATAACGCTCGGACGATCCGCGCGACCGGGGGGATATGTCCGGCCTGAAAGCAGACGGTCGAGGATCAGCGCCAGGGCGCCGTGACTGTAGCCAACGCTGTAGCCAAGCCGCTGGACAAGGCGCGTGCGATGCGGACAGCTGTGGAATATTGGCCCAGCGCATCGACCGCAATGGACGGTCCTGGACGATGTGCCCACTCCTACGGATCAGAAGGCTGGGGGTTCGAATCCCTCCGAGCGCGCCCAGCTCACAGGCCCGCTGCCCCGCCCGGCAGCGGGCTTCTTGCTAACGGATTTACTAACCGTTGAGCAAGGTCGTCAGGGGATCTAAGCCGCATATGGCAACAGGCCCCCCAGTCATGCCATGGCGAGACTCAAAGGACGGGTATTTACGGTCCACTAGCTTCGTCCGTCAGATGTGGAGTGCCAGATGTCGTTGGAGCTGTCGCCCAGGTGCACCATATGCAGCCGTGTATTATAGAGGGCCAGGGCTGGCGAAACCTTACTCTGGTGACCGGGAATCGGGGGGTCGGTCGACCAGTTGTTCCCGTTGAACGTGGAGTGCCGGATGTCGTTGGAGCTGTCGCCCAGGTGCACCATATGCAGCAGTCCACCGGCCTGGAATATGGCCGGTGCAGCTTTGCTCTGCTGACCGAGAATCCGGGAGTTTCCCGGCTCCCCGGTATCGGGCCGGCGCCACGTCTGCCCGTCGAAATACGAGTGCCAGATGTCGTTGGAGCTGTCGCCCAGGTGCACCATATGCAGCAGTCCACTGTACTCGGTAAGCGCTGGCGAAGCTTTGCTCTGCTGACCGGGAATCCGAACGTTGGGCGACCACCCCGTCTTGTCGAACGTGGAGTGCCAGATGTCGTTGGAGCTGTCGCCCAGGTGCACCATATGCAGCAGTCCATTGTTCGTGAATATGGCCGGTGCAGCTTTGCTCTGCTGACCGAGAATCGGGGAGTTTCCCGGCTCCCCGGTATCGGGCCGGCGCCACGTCTGCCCGTCGAAATACGAGTGCCAGATGTCGTTGGAGCCGTCGCCCAGGTGCACCATATGCAGCCCACCATAGTAAGCTAGGGCTGGCGAGGCTTTGCTCTGCTGACCGGGAATCCGGGAGTTTCCCGGCTCCCCGGTATCGGGCCGGAACCACGTCTCTCCGTCGGACCTGGAGTGCCAGATGTCGTTGGAGCCGTCGCCCAGGTGCACCATATGCAGCTGAGCCCCCACCGACCCGCCATAAGCCAGTGCTGGCGGAGCCTTGCTCTGCTGACCGGGAATCCGGACGTCGCCTGTCCAAGCCATCGTTCCTCCTGCGACTTACTCGGCGGCATCAACTCGTGCTGGTCGTGCCGTTCAGTCAGGTAGGTGCCTGGCACGCCGCTACTTGATACACCGCTCTGAGGTTCCACGCTAAGTTCTCTGACGGTTATGTCAGCTTCTCCGGCGCAGAGTTCTCCGGCGGCACAGTCAACTTCGACGGCGCTAAGTTTTCCGGCGGCACGGCCGATTTCAGTCGCCGTTTGGACAGATAGGCCGCGTTTCGACTGGGACAGCACGCCGCCATCCGGTGTGAGGCTGCCAGCCCGACCGGACGCCCGCCCGCCTGTGTGCTAAACCTGCGGACGGCTGCCGCCTGCGCCGAAACCGAAGAGATGACCGACCCCCGGCTCCAACTGTTCAGGTCGACGCCTCGAAGCCCAGCTAGCGGAAGGTGCCCGGTCGCAGATCAACTGGCCGGGACAGCCTTCGATCCGCAGGCAGCTCGCCAGGATTCGGGAGCAGCCGGGAAGGTAAGGGAGAAGCGGGGTCAGCCCAGGCCAGATGACAGGAAATAAGCCCCGATGGCGAAGGCCAGGACGCCGACCAGGCGGCGGATCAAGACATCGGGCATCCGGGACTGGATGCGGCACCGGTATAGCCACCGGCCAGGCCGCCCAGGCCCAGGGCGATACCGGTCGGCCAGTCCGGAGCCACCGAGAGGTGCTGGTGCAAGGACAAGATCGTGAACGTGATCACACCCGGGCCGAGGTCACGAACGTGGAGGCCAGCGCGGCCGGGGCGACCTCGGATGGCTTGCGCCCGGTTCCGATCAGGATCGGCGCCAGGAGCGCGCCGCCCCCGATCCCGTAGATCCCGCCCACGCAGCCCACAGCGACGGCCAGCACCACCAGCACCAGGGCCGGGATGTGCCTGGCCGGACGGCCCGGCTGATCGGTGCGGGCTGGGCGGGCGAGCGCCAGCCAGGTGCCCAGCGGGATCAGGACCGCCGCGACCACCACGTCGAAGACACGCGGGCCGGGGATCAGGTCGACGCGGTGAATGAACCGGCAATGACACCGGGCAAAGTCCCGGCGATCAGCACCAGGGCCAGCCGCCCGCCGATCTGTCCCTGCCGCCAGTACCGGTACAGCGCGCCCAGGGTCGATACGACGTTGGACAGTAGGTTGGTCGGGTCACCGACGGGCTCGGCGTGCCCGGCACGCTGACCTGGAACGGCAGCAGCAGAAGGATGCACCCAGGCTGCTCGTGACCGTGGCGGAGTTTGCTGATCTATGCGGAGTTGATCACCAGACCACACTCCGGTGACGGTGGCTGAGCCCTGGACCGCGCCGTGCTGCTCGAAGCGGTTGGCCAGGATGGCAAAGTCGGCGCCGGTAATCCGCACCGCGCCCCGCGACACCGACTCGATCCGGCGTTCCTTGCGGACCGGTGCAGCCATGGGCAGATGGGGTTGCAGCCAGTCACCCTGGTCATTTCGGACCAGGAGACCGGTCGCCGTCACCCGCTCGCCATCGCGCAATACGAGTGCATCAAAGTCCATGCGGTTAGGCAATCACAGGACCGGGCGAAGAGGCGATCTTGCTAACGCGGATGCTAACAACAGACCTGGGCGAGCGCGGACGCGACCGGAGCAGCTCACCGTCCAGGGGCAGTCTGAGCAGGCTAATTCGACGCCCATGGACACCGCTGGACGGTTCTGATCTTGCTACGGATCTGAAGGTCCGTGGACGAACGATGTCAGGAACTACGGTAAGTCCGCTGCCGTGGCAGGCTAGCTTCATGACAGATGACAAGCCAGAGCCCACACCCATCATGAGGGTAACGGCGGCGATGGATGAATTCATGGCAACAGTCCTGCGTCACCTGCGCACGGGGCAGAGCAACCCCCTGGAAGAGCTGGGCCTGGAGAAGGCAGCGGATGAGATACGGCACTGGCGGCCGGATATCCCAGGTTCAGGAGCACAAGACCAAACGTGGCCGCGAGGTGAGGAGTAGGACAGTTGAGATCACGCGGGATATACACGGGATGATCTTGTTTGGCATGGTGGGTGCCAGCGCTGAAAGCCCAGGTAGCAAGGCTGCCGGTCAAGGAGTTGCACATGCTCTTGAAACCATTAGCGCACCGGCGCGGAGCTGGTGACCACGATCAGGACCAGGGCGACGAGGTGGCCGGTGTCTCTCACAGTTTTCTCACGGACTGACCGGACGGTGCCGGACTATGGTGTCCATGCCGGACATCTGGTAGGACGCCCTCCATTTACCTACGGATCAGAAGGCTGGGGGTTCGAGTCCCTCCGAGCGCGCCCGGCTCAGAAGCCTTCGCCTGATCCGCGAGGGGCTTTTCTGTCGCCATGGGAGCCATGCTGGGAGCCACACGCTGTCTCAGCCGCCGAACAGAGCCCGGCTCATCGACTCAGCCGCCGCCCGCTTGTCACCCTCTAGCAGGTGCCCGTACACATCCGTGGTGATAGCGGTGCTGGCATGCCCGAGTACCTCTGAGACCACGTGCAGCGGCGTGCCCTGGGCCAGCATCAGCGAGGCCCCCGAGTGGCGCAGCTCATGCGGATGCCAATGACCAAGCCTGGCCCGCTCACACAGTCGGCGAAGGACTGCGAGAAGTTGTCCGGGTCCACCGGCGTGCCCACCTCGCTGGCGAAGATCAGCCCGTGATCCTGCCATAGCGGCCCGGCCGCCATCTGCACCCTCAGCCTGTCGCGCCCGATGTTGCCGAAACCGCAACACCAGTTCCGGAGTCAGCGTCAGCGTCCGCCGCGACTTCGGTGTCTGGCCAGAGGCTAACGACCGAGCGCGGGGATCAGGTGCAGGAGCACGGTGTCCACGTAGTCATCCTCGGTGGACTCAGCCACACTGCCTGGCAGGTTCACCGTCAGCCAGCGATCGAGGAACGCCGCCACCGTCAGCCGGTCATCGGACACGATGCCACTGTTCACCTGCTGATGGAGTTTCCGCAGCTTGTCGGCCACCTCAACGCGAGTACGACCCGACACCTTCTTACGCACCCGGTTGCCGGAAGCGTCATAGCCCAACGACACGGCGCCCCGCCACCGGTCACTGTCCCGAAAGATCAAGAGCGGCGCCGCTACGCGGCACCGCTGGCCCGGCGTCAGCGCCGGGCTCTGCCTTGGGAGGCCCGCCCGGCACACGCCGGGCCACGCGCCGGACGCGGAAGACAAGTCAAAGCAGTACACCCCGGCGGCCGCCGTAGCTGTCTTCCCGGCGTATCAGTGTCACGGTGGCTTGCTCTCCGCCCGACCCCTGGCAATTTTTGCCGCCGTTTCGCTCTCGTAGCTGAAACTGCGCCGCCGACGCCGGTTGATCACGCCCGCGGCACCACACAAGACTATGAACGGGACCAGAATGTACAGCCAGAGCATCATTGACCCCCCAGGCGAACCAGGCCAGATCATGACAGCGCCCCACACCGATGTGCAGGCCAGATGTAGAGGCTGTGGAGATTACGTGAAGGCACCGGGTAGTGGTGACGAGCACCAGGGCGCCAGAGGTGCCAGGCGTCGGGCAACGCAGCGACTGTTGCCAATACTGCTGCCATGGCCAGGGACTGGTGCGGCCGGGCGGTTTGTAGTCCTTGCGCCAGGCATCGACCGCCGCCCGGGCGTCCTCGATGCTCGCAAACGGCTCGCGGACGTTGAGCAGCTCCAGCTGCAGGGTCTGGTGCAGGCGCTCGATCTTCCCGGTCGTGGTCGGTGAGCGGGGCCAGCCAAACCACTTGACACCGATTAAGAACTCAACGGAGGGTTCTTCGCGCCGCACCACCCAATCTGCCGAGAAGTGTCGGACCGTGCGTGCCAACCGGGCCACGAAGGCACTCCAATTCCCCTGACTCTGAAGATCTGCGCGCGTGGGGAATGACAGGCGCACGAGCCAAAGCGGATAATTCCGGCCGCGAAGTCGCTCGAGCTCGAGCTGTTGCGGGCGCCCGCCCACTCGCACTGGATACAGGATCAGGGCGAAGTCAGAAGTCTGCCCGCCCAGGGTCGCCAGGTGGCTATAGGCAAAGAGCTGGTAGGCATCCTGCGAGCTCGGCACGATTCCCGCACCCAGCTTGTACTTGGCGTCAGCCACGACAACCCGTCGCGACGACCGGAACATGAAGTCAGGGAAAGTCTTGGCCGCAAGCTCAGGAGGTTCACCGCCGGGGGCTGCCCGCGGCGCCCATGGCGCAGGTACGCTCACTCCTTCAGCTGGCTGAGCATCCCGACTGACCGCGAGCGTCGTGAAGGCGCTCTCCAACGCGAGCTCCAGGCACTGCTCCCAGAACTTCTCGGTGGAGACGTGTACTAGGAACGCCTCACTGCTCTCGGAGCCGTCCTCGGGGACAACTGCGCGATCACGAAGCACAGGCAGCGCGGCGTCGATGGCGGGCTCCCAGATGCGGTCGAGCGGGTCGAGCCACAGGTGCTCGGCCGTCAATAGGGCGCGCTCGCGGTCGATCAAACGCACGCTGGACAAGTAGCGCAGGAGGTGGACCGCGCGGGTCTGCAGGCTAGGACGCAAGGCAGCTATCTTGTGCGGCAGCCGCTCGCTCGCGACCACGCGAAGCGCGGATGTCACTACTTGGAGTAGCGGGGTGTCCATCGTGAGTTCGTCGAAGGTTGATTCCACTCGCGGTATGCCGGTCGCGAGTGAGAGCAGCAGGCTGTGTTCGCTCAGGCGCCCGCGCGGCATCTCGAGTGTCTCGGTTCGTTCGGCGTAGCGCGGGCGGGCCCGGAAGATCAAGCTCTCAACGACCTGGAGCAAACGCTCATGAGTGAGGAGTCGAAGCAGCGACGGCGCGAACGCGCCCTCGAAGCTCAACGGGCTGATCGTGAGGCTTCCCCGTTCTGCTAGCAGCATGAGATCGATGAGGGCGCGGAAGGGGTCGCCAGAGACGGCGGTCTCGGAAACGGGATTCTCGGGCGGGGTCCCGAGGTCGAGCAGGTCCGCTTGGTCGCGAGCGACGTCGATCAGACTCATCGCGAGCGCGCCCACCGACGACGCGGTGGTGCTGAGCGCTGCGAGGTCTGTCTCATGCAGCACGACGTGTGTGGTCGCTCCTGGTGTGTGGGCGAAGTCGCGTACCACTCCCGCCCTCGACGACCAGGGCTTCGGCAGTATCGTGACGGTCAGCTGGCCGCCTGCACCATCAGGCAATACGGCGAAGCCCGAGCGCGTCCCGCGCGGGCTGGCCCTGATCCAGAGGCGAGCTCCGTTATTGCTCGCTGCCGGCGTCGCCATTGTCCTCAACCTCGTCGGGCTCATCCTGCGTTTCAGGCGTGAGGTACTCGGCAGCGGCACCGGCCGGGATGTCCACGACCGTCAGGCCGCGGGTCAGCCCATAGCCTTCTTCTGCGATTGCGAGTGACAGGCTTGCGAGGAACTCGTCGAACTTCGTCCAGCGGTCCGCGGCCCCGCTGGCATTGGCCGCCTCAAGCCAGGCATTCCTGGTTTCCTTGGCGATGAGCTCCGTCGCGCCGACCTGGGTCGCCGTATCAATGAGTTGCGGCAGGATCGCGTAGCGCCACACCATCCATTCTGCGTCCTCGTCGGCACTGTGCGACGGGCCCCCCGAGGCGGCAAGCATGGTCAGGTCTATCACCCCGTACGAGCGTCCCCTCTCGCCCGAGGTTCGCTCGTGCCATCCGGTCGGGGGGACGCTCACCGCCCGGAGCGCAGCGAGCACAACGTCAGAGCGGTCGAGCAGCATCAACTCGAGGGAGTCGTCGTTCTGGCGAAGCCATACATGCACCTTGTGGTCTAGTAGCAGGGTGCTTGCGATGGCGCTGAATCGCTCTCCCGCCGCCGTCCTACCCTGATAGTAGAGCTTGTAGTTGGGGCCGCCCGGGTTATACCTGACTACGTTGTCCCGATAGTGCTTCCCCTCGAAGCTGATCTCCACCATGTCGTGCGTCCCGCGTGGTGACCGCTGGGGCGTCACGTTGCCGCCATTGGACATTGGGAAGAACGTGGTCACTATCCCGTTGCGCCGACTCGGCGCATCGACATCGGGCAGGTTCAGCTGATTATGGCTTCCACCGTCGAGGACACGAGCCTCGAGCCAGAACATACCGGTGACGGTGGAGCTCGCGGCTGCGGCACGCACGGCTGCGAGCGGGTCGTTGGTGTCGGCGACTGCGCCCTGGGTTGCGCTGACTCCGAAAAGGTAGCTGTGACCGAGCATCGCGTTCGGTCCCAGACAGCGGCGCAGCGCCTCATTCAGGTTGGTCAGCTGGTCGATCGAACGCGCGACGCGATCCGCTGCATCCGGGCCGTCTACCTCGACAATCCGGTCGCGCAAGGCGTCACCGACCAGCGGCGCGACGTGGATGAAGCCGAATCTTCGACGTAGCGCCGAGTCCAGCGGAGCGATGGAGCGGTCTGAGGTATTCATCGTGCCGAGCAGGTAGACGTTGCTCGGCACTGAGAAGAGCGAGCCAGAGTACGGCAGCGTGACCTCCATACCGCCGCTCCATCTCGTGCCGTCCCACACATCGCGCTTGCTTGCTTCCATGGTGAGCAGGAGGTCGCCCAAGACCTTGGGCACGTTGGCGCGGTTGATCTCGTCGATCAGGACGAGATAGTCAGCATCAGGGTTGCCGCGCGCGTCCGTGATGATCTCGCGCAGGAAGCCGTCGCGACGGACGAATGTGCTGCTCGTATCGTCGTAGCGCAGTCCTTCGACGAACTCTTCGTAGGTCGTGCTTGGGTGCAGGGTAATGGCGTACGGGCCGCGACCGTTGCCCGCGAGCGGTCGACCCGTCTCTGCACGCCAGGCGGCGGCCACGGCGTCCACGACGTAGCTCTTCCCGGTGCCAGGCGGTCCTTCCAGGATGGCGTTCTTGAAACGCCGCAGCACGCGGATTGTCTCAAGCGCTAGTTCCATTCGCCCACCTCTCCGCGCGTGCGACAACATTAGGGGAACGTACAGGCGGCGCGCGGGAAGAACGCGGGAGGACTAATGACGCGAACGGTGCCCGAGTGCCTTCTCGGCGAGCGCGCGCAGTTCTGTCGCTGGATTCGTATCGCTCTGATTCGGGGTCAATACGCTCACGACAGCCTCGTCGACAGCGCGGGTGACATCACTACTCCGGCGCGTCAGAAGCGCATGTCCAAGCCTGGCAAGCCGAGTGATGTCGTCTGCCGCGAGATCCGGCAAGGCGAGCCGCCGGAGGTCTGTCGCCTCGACTTTGAGTGCACCGCCACCAAGCACCGTGCAAGTCGCTTCCAAGTTAGCCCACACCCAGCTGGAGTGCAGCAGGGCCAGCAGCGCTTTGGCCGGAAACGCATCCGGCGTGACTGGCCACAATGTGGAGAAGTTCGCATCGATGACGGTACTAGCAGAGTTGGCGTAGGCCGTCGGCTGTCCGCCGCAGACGCGGCCGATGAAGAGAGATGGCCGATGACGAGGCGCGAGCTCGGGCAACTGGTACCAGAAGGCAACGGGACGACCCGAACGATCAGCCTTGATGTTGGTGGCCACTGCCGCGAGATCGGGAAAGAGCTTTAGTGGGTTCCTCTCAGAGAGCGGAGCCGAGGCAACCTGCGCGATCCATTTCCCGACGGCGTTGGGCAGGACACGGACGTCGCCAGCGGCACCCATCCGGCTCATGTCCGCCGCAGTCACCCAGCCACGGAGGTTCACGATGCGCGACGGCAGCGAGACGCCGGGGTGAATGCCGAGGCTCTCGCCGAGTTCACTCTGCCGCCGAACGGCAGGGAACAAGCACTCCGGAGGAATGGCGAGCGACGTTATCCCCCAACGTGCGGCCGGGCGTGCCTTGCCCTCGACGTAGCTGACGTAGAAGAAGTCGTTGGCGCCGGTCCGGAGCCCCTGCCCTGCGCGCCAGCCGTAAGACTCCAGCGTCCGCGTCGCGATGTCTCCTGAGGGGACACCAAGCGTGGCTGCGACGCGCCCGGGAACGTTGCCTGCCTGCCCCGCCGCGGCCACCGACAAGTTATGCTCAATATGCGCTGTGAGACCGGTAGTCACCTCAACCGAGTGGCTGGAGAAGACGTTGCGAAGCGCGGCCGCGACAGCCTGCTCAGAGCGCAACGAGCCACGCAGGGCGCCACTACTGTCGAGCTCGCACGTCGCTCGGGCAAGCACGACCGAGCGGGCTGGAGACCGCGCTCCGATCGCCCGACGATGCGCCACCACCAGGTGGGTACGCACCTGAGCATCCTCGAACCAGGAAGCATCACCGTCCTCGACGATTATCTCGACATCGAACGCTTCGTCCAGGAGTTCCCGCACGGCGTGTGCGTAGTTGCGGCTCAACCATGCCTGCGGTGCGACCACGGCGAGAACCCCGCCTTCGCGCACCAGTGCGGCGCTCAGAATCCAGGCCGGAACGGCGATGTCTGCCGTGCCGGGATAGGTTCGGGCCGCGTGAAGCAACCGGGCGCGAGCCTCATCAGAGAGCACGCCGCGAGCCGTGATCGCGCGCACCAGTCCGTCACGCACGGCCTCGCTGGAAGGAATGCTGATGCCATCAACCTCGCCCCTGGACTGGTACCGGATGTACGGGGGGTTGGTGATGACAAGGGCGAACTGCTCGGCGGGCAGCGCCGCCGAGAAAGCGTCGGTCAGGATGAGATCGAGGCCTCTGACACCGTCGAGGACTGCCCGTGCCTGTGCGAGCGCGAAGGGGTCGAGTTCCAGGCCGACGAGCCTCTCCGGCTCCGCACCGATCGCCAGGCACGAGACGAGCAGGTCCGCCGATCCGGCCATCGGGTCGATGATGCTCTTCGCCGTCTCGGCGCCCGCAAGCGCCGCTAGCAGCCGCCCCACCCGCTGGCCCGTGAAGTACTGGCCGAGTTGCTTCTTTCGGGCTGCCTCCTGCAGCGTCACGAGCGTCAATCGAGCCCCTGGACTTCGTAGACCGCCCGGGCGTCCATCGTAATGGGAACGCCGTCCACCAGCGCCCGCCCGACGATTTCCGAGAACTTATGCTGCTGCTGGCGCGGCGTCGCAGGCGCGGCAGCCGACCGGCCGTAGCAGGCGACCACGACCATGTCGCTCATCGTCGATATCATCTGCTGAGTCACCGGCGCGGGCGAACGCTTGGTAACACGGAGCAACGGGTCACCGCTTACGGCAACGTGGCCGTTCACCTGCTTGAAGCTGGCCTGCGTCTTGTCCAAGATGCTCGCCGCGGTGACGGTCAGTCCAGCATCGGCAAGGCTCGCGGCGAGCGCACGCCAGACCGACGCCTGGGACGAGTGGAACACCAGCGTCGCATCGGCACTGGGCGTCATCACCCGGGCAACTTCGGAGAACACTGACGTCAAAAGCGCCTGATATTCGTCGATTCCCTTGCCCTGCGCGGGTGAGATGATCGCTTCATCCTCGGCCTTCGTGGTCTGTCCGAGCCAGAGCTCGTTGAGCTGGTTGATCTCCGAATACGGGATATAGGCCCCGAACGGCGGATCGGTGAAGACGTAATCCACCGACTCGTCCGCAAGGTCCAGGTTCGCGCTGCTCCCTGTGACGATGGTCGCCTGACCCGACAGACCGTGCAGAAGCTCGAAGGCCGCGGCGAAGGTGGCGATCTTGCGCCGGACGCCGATGAAAACATTCTTCTCCGTCGGCAGTCCGCTGACGTACATCACACCAGTCTGTGCGCCCGTCACGACGAAATCCGTGGAGTTCTTCTTGAGCACGACGCGCGTCATGAGCGTCGAGTGAACGGCGTTGTACGACAAGACCAGCAGCCGCAGCGCCTCGCGGAGTTCTTCGGGTTGGTCGTCGATTAGCTGCCACAACGTCGCCAGCGCCCGGAAGTTGCGGGCGGTGTAGAGGTGGTGGAGGTGCGTCATCCCCTGGTGATAGCCACTGCGGTGAAGATCGCCCCACCGCAGTGGCTTGATCGGTGCGCTGGCCGGCAGGGCGCGTGAAAGCGAGTCGGCCTCACTCGCGATATCCGCATCGGCTGCGCAGCGGCGCCAGTTGCCGGTTGACGATTTGCCATAGACCTTCCAGGGCACGCGGCGCCGACGCTTCGCCGCTTCGCCGGTCCACGGGTCGAACACGTCCTCCAGCACACGTGGCCACTCGTCAGGTGATCCGGTGTGACCGCAGACGCAGGTGAAGGTGTCGTCGAACCGAAGCGGATGGTAGCGGACACGCGTCTCGGCATAGGTCGTCTCGGTGCCGCACGCCGGGCACTCCACTACATCGCTCCAGATGATCTGGCGCACCGTCCCCGCTTGGCCGTCCGGCGCATCGGCTGCGTACAGTGACGGCTCAAGCTTTTCCGCGGCGTCCACTAGCCGCCTAGCAGCAGCCGTGAACGCGGCTGGGTCGGGTGCGGCCGTCATGACGCGTGCGAGCAGGGTGCCGATCTCTGAGAGCTCATAGACGGTGGCGTGACGCGCGCCCCATGTCGGCTTCAGTCCTCGCTCGGCGGCGAGCGCCAGCATGCGCTGGGTGGGGCGGCCGCAGAGCAGCGCGGCAATGCCGGTGGTGCCAGAGCCTCCAAAGACGTCAAGGACGTGGTCTCCGGGGCTGGTGTGGCAAGCGATGAAGAGCGCAACGCTCTCGGCGGAGATCTTCGTAGGGTACGAGAAGGCGTTGTAAAGGGCGCCGGTGCGATCTGCAGGCAGCGGTACCGAGTAGAGAGTCTCTAGCTTGTCGACGCTCACGACGCTCCCTTCCCTTGGTCCGCCCGAGAGCGTCCGGTTGGCCGAATGCGAATCTCGTTGCCGTCTGGGGCGAGTGCGAACTGGAGTTCGCTACCCGCTTCGAGGTTGAGGGCACGGAGGAGCTCGATGGGGATGCAGACCTGACGCACTTTCGTCAGGGCACGGGGACCGTACCACACCACGTCTTCCGTGGCCATGCGATCAACCTAGCATAGTTATTAGTTCTAGTAGTTCTATTAACCTAGCAGGTTGATGACTGCCTTCGCCAGGTGGATTTGCAGGCCAGCGATGGGAACACCATAGAGATGACCCCCGACAATCAGGTCGACCGCAGACCTGGCTGTGCCGCCAGCGTGCCCGTTGCCACGGTCTGAGGCGGTCTGTAGCGGGCACTCACGGACAAGGTGAACACGCTCTGAGCTGCAAATACTGTGGTCGGGAAAGCGTGGCAAGCTAGTTCCCAAGCTGATAGTCCGGCAGCGCTGCCCGAGCCGCCGCGATCGCGGCTGATAGCCTGCGCCCAGAGGGCTTGTTTCTGATGGACGCCGGAAGAGGTATCTCGGTGATCGAGGAACTGAGCGATCTGCCCCCCGGAGTGATCGGGTTCGAAGTAGCAGACATGCTGAAAGCTGAGGACTACCGCGATGTCATCCTCCCGGCGCTGGAGCGTGCTGCTGCCAGCGGCGAGGTGAGGTTCGTGGTCGTCATCCCGGAGTTCCACGGGATGTCGGGTGGTGCCCTATGGCAGGACCTGAAAGTGGGCATCGAGCATCTCCGGGCGTGGAAGCGCATCGCCCTGGTCACCGACATCGAGTGGATGAACATGATGACCACATTGTTCGGCTGGATGACTCCTGGCGAGGTCAGGCACTTCCCGCTCGGGCAGCGTGACGAGGCTATCGCCTGGGCCGCGGGCTGAGGTGGCTGGGAGCTGCCGGGTCGGGCCACTTCGCATCCGTACCACATGCGTGCCATGACGTGAGGACAGCTACGGTCATGGGCAGTCGCCTGTGACGTCAACTCTCTCCTGACAGTTGATCGGCTGCCAGCTCCGGGTAGATAGCCAGGCATGGCTGGCCTTATTTTGGCCTGACCATGACGCTCAACGACGAGGCTTACCGTGCATCGTTGACGCGTATTTCTGCAGGTCAGCATCAGAGTGAGCGGGGAGCGGGCGCGATTGCAGATCCAAGGTCACCCGCTGGGGGGTGATGCCGGGGAACCTCATCGCGCGGCACGCTGGCCGTAAGCGCCAGGCGCGTCAGGCCGGGAGGGGACATGGCACGACCAGGGCCACGAGCCGGTAAATCGCCGGTGGCCATCACCGCATCGGGCATCAGCGGTTCAGCGCCACGGCCGGGAGCCCCGGGCCGCGGCAACAAAGTGGTCGTGGGGCTGGTCGCGCTGGGGCTGGTGTGTCATGTGCTGCGAAGCCGCCGCGTCCAGGAGGCGGTGGCGGTGACCGCGATCGCGCTGGGGGCGCTGAGGGGGATCGGCCGGGAGAACCGGGCCAGCACGATGGCGCGCCTGTCGGCCTGGGACAAGCGGCAGGTGCAGCGCCTGGAACGCCAGGCTGAGCGCCAGGCCCGCGCGGTCAAGGGCGCCGCGAAGATGGCGCGCTCGGGACCGCTCACCCTGACCGCCGGCAGCGATGCCGTCGCAGATGAAGGGCGGAGAGCATGACAACTGACCAAGCTCCGAAGCAGGCCGGGAAGGCGCAGGCGGCACTCACCAAGACGGTACGGGCGGTCACCCAGCCGGGCGGGAATGACGTCGACTGGGAAAAGGTCGGTGCGCTCGGCTCCATTGTCGGGGCCGTCGCCGTGATACACGGCCTCAAGACCCGTTCGTGGCGTTACCTCCACACCGCCGCCGTGGTGCTGGCAATTGGTGCAGCGGTGGCGGGACGCCTGAAGTCTAAATACGCCGAGGGATCGCAAGCGCCTGGCGACTATTGACCGTGGTCTCAGATCCAGGGGAAGCGGCCGGTCATGTAGTACCGAACGCGAGATCGAGGAAATGAAACGGATCTTCGATCCGTGCTCGGGGCATCGGACCTCCTGGGCGGCAAGCTCCGTGCACTCCGCGTGCGCCAGGCCTCGTGGCTGATCTGAGTCATTCGTCGGGGTTCCGCTCTACCGGGGAGGGTCCGGTGTGTCGTTCGGGCTCTTGAAGAATGTCGTCATCGCTGGGGGCGAACGCGTCGGCAAGACGGAGCGATCGCACCGGGGGAGGCAACGGGGGCAGGGCCCCCTCGACGAGGGGAGATGCCGCCCGGCCGCGGACCAGGCGCCCGATCGGTCCCGGGTCCTCGGCCAGCACCGGTCCCGCGCAGGCGCCGACGACGATGCAGATGGCGGCGCCGGAGAACCAGGCGACCAGGGCGAGCGCCACCCCGAAGATGCCGTATTGGTGATTGTTGCTCGTCACATTGTTCGGCATCCACAGCGTCGCCGACAGCGCATAGGCGGAAAGGGCAATCCCCGTGATCAGGCCGCTGGGGAGCAGAACCCGAAACCGTACCTGCCCCTTGAGCATCAGCCAGGCGGTGAACCACCAGATGGCAGTGGACAAGGCCAGGGCCACTACAACAAATGGGACTATCCCCGCGCCGCCCGCCAGGACGGTGCGCGCGCCACCCAGCAGCGCCATGTAGGCGAGGAATGCCGCCACCCATACCACTCCCCGGACGTAGTTGCCGGCCGCCTTCCCCCCGGGGGGCCGGCGCCAGGCGCGGAGGTAGGCGCGGCGGAGCGCGGTCGTGAACGAGCTGGCGAAGAAGATCGCCAGGATCAGGCCGAGCAGGCCGGTGGCCCGGCGAATGTCCTCTGCGGAGGAGAACGCTTGCCTGACCGTGGCCAGCGAAGCGCCAGTGATGCCGAGGCGATTGGTCAGCGTCGTGAAGATGGACATGCGCAGGCGCGGGGGCACGAAGGCGGCGACGACGATGATGAGCGGGAAGAACGAGACGAACGCCTTGCCCGCCAGGGCGATGCTGCGGTCGACGAACTCCGTTTCGAGCATCCGATCCCATATTCTCCACAGCAGCGTCTGCTCAGCCCAGCCACGGATGACCTGGATATGGCCCCGGACCTTCTCAAACGCGTGTCGGCTGGTCCCTTCGGTGCCCGACTCGGCCATGATCCCGCCCTTGGTTTCGACAGATCGCACGCGCTAGCAGAGTACGCCGGCAGCCGTCCTAAGCGAGTCATTCCGGCTGGTGTGGTGCATGTCGCTGCCGAACGAGGTTCACTGTGCCGATACCCGAACACCCTCATCGATGAGGGCAAGCCGGACAGGTAGGACTCACAGCACGTAGCTCGCAGTCGCGTCGGTCGTCTTTCCGGTGCTCGAGATCTGCCGCGCTGAGAGGCTCACAGCGTGAACTCGCGGGCCCGCTTGAGCTTCCGGCGTTGCCATCGGTAGTTCCGCGTACCGCCGATGACGAGCAATGCCACGGCGCCCGCCGCCGGCCCGAGAACCAGCAAGCCAGCTAGCACCCGATCGGGAACGTTATCGGTTACTGCCTGGCTGGGATCACCTGGGTTGAAATATACACTTACGGCCTTCGACGACCCTGAGCCCGGGACGGCAAGTGAATACGACTGGCCCTGCCACCGGTAGTAGACGAGTCCTTGCTGCTCGGTGCCGGTCACCTGCTGGCCGGTCCACAGCAAGCTGTCCCGTGACTGCAATCCCGCCAGCATCGCCAGGAGGGCGAAGACCAGTAGCACGACCGCCCCGCCGACGAACCAGCCAGCTCCGTCAAACCATTTGCGCACCCTGGCGAGCACACGACTCAGTATGCGCCGCCCGGCCCGGTGGAGGCCAGCCACCAGGGCACGGTCCGGCACGCCACCCGAACCGCTCGAGACTTCGGCCCGGCAGTGCCGTGACAGCTTCAGTTTGCCTCGCCGTCACCACCGAAGGTCAGGCTGAGCAGGATTCAAGAAGCGCCCCTGGTTCGCTGTCGTCATACTTCTGATGAGAAGCAAATCCACAGGCGGGACGATCGCGCTGTCGATTCGGGGGCTTCCCGTCCGGCTCTGAACCCGGTCACCCGGCCTGCTCGATGTGACCTACGACCTCAATGGAGACCCGATGGGCAAGGCCACGAGGACGAAGACGCAGTCGCCCGCGCGGCACGCCGCTGGCCGTCACGACCTGATCCGCGTGCACGGAGCGCGGGTGAACAACCTCAGAGAGGTCAGCGTCGAGATCCCGAAGCGCCAGCTGACCGTGTTCACCGGCGTCTCCGGCTCGGGTAAGAGCTCGCTGGTGTTCGACACGATCGCGGCGGAGTCGCAGCGGCTGATCAACGAGACGTACAGCGCCTTCGTCCAGGGCTTCATGCCGGCGCTGGCGCGGCCCGACGTCGACGTCCTCGAAGGGCTGACCACCGCGATCATCGTCGACCAGCAGCGGATGGGCACCGACCCGCGTTCGACGGTCGGCACCGCCACCGACGCCAACGCGCTGCTGCGCATCTTGTTCAGCCGGCTCGGGAAGCCGTACATCGGCTCGGCCCAGGCGTTCTCCTTCAACGTCGCCTCCATCAGCGGATCGGGTGCGGTCGCGTTCGAGCGCGGCGGCAAGACCGTGAAAGAGCGGCGCAGCTTTCGCGTCACCGGCGGCATGTGCCCGCGCTGCGAGGGGCGGGGCGCGGTCACCGACCTCGATCTATCTCAGCTGTACGACGACAGCAAGTCGCTCAGCGAGGGGGCGATCACGGTCCCCGGCTATACCGGGGGCGGCTGGAACTCCCGGCTGTACATCGAGTCGGGCTTCTACGACCCGGACAAGCCGATCCGCACGTTCACCAAGAAGGAGCTGCACGACTTCCTGCAGCACGAACCGGTCCGGATGAAGATCGCGGGCATCAACATGACCTACGAGGGGCTGATCCTGCGGATCCAGAGGTCGATGCTCTCCAAGGACCCCGACGCGATGCAGCCGCACATCCGGGAGTTCGTGGACCGGGCCGTCACCTTCACCACGTGCCCCGAGTGCGGCGGCACCCGCCTCAGCGAGGCGGCCCGGTCCTCGAAGATCAATAAGATCAGCATCGCCGACGCCTGCGCGATGCAGATCAGCGACCTGGCCGAGTGGGTGCGTGGCCTGGACGAGCCGTCGGTGGCGCCGCTGCTGGCGACGCTTTGGCACACACTCGAATCGTTCGCCGAGATCGGGCTGGGCTACCTGAGCCTCGACCGGCCATCGAGCACGCTGTCGGGCGGCGAGGCGCAGCGCGTCAAGATGATCCGCCAGCTGGGATCGTCGCTTACCGACGTCACCTACGTCTTCGACGAACCGACGATCGGGCTGCACCCGCACGACATCCAGCGGATGAACGACCTGCTGCTGCGGCTGCGGGACAAGGGCAACACGGTGCTGGTGGTGGAGCACAAGCCGGAGACGATCGCGATCGCCGACCACGCCGTCGACCTCGGCCCGGGCGCCGGCGCGGCCGGCGGCACCGTCTGCTTCGAGGGCACCGTCGAGGGGCTGCGGGCGAGCGATACCGTCACCGGGCGCCATCTCGGCGACCGGGCCGCTCTTAAGGAGACGGTGCGGTCCGCCGCCGGCCAGCTGGAGATCCGCGGCGCGGCAACGCACAACCTGCGCGACGTCGACGTCGACATCCCGCTCGGGGTGCTCGTCGTCATCACCGGCGTGGCCGGCTCCGGCAAGAGTTCGCTCGTGCACGGATCAATCCCGGCCGGCGCGGATGTGGTGTCGATCGACCAAGGTGCGATCCGCGGCTCGCGGCGCAGCAACCCGGCGACCTACACCGGGCTGCTCGACCCGGTCCGCAAGGCGTTCGCCAAAGCCAACGACGTCAAGCCCGCCCTGTTCAGCTTCAACTCCGACGGCGCCTGCCCCACCTGCAACGGCGCCGGCGTCATCTACACCGACCTGGCCATGATGGCCGGGGTCGCCACCACCTGCGAGGTGTGCGAGGGCAAGCGGTTCGACGCCTCGGTGCTGGACTACCATTTCGGCGGCCGCGACATCAGCGAGGTACTCGCGATGCCGGTGACCGAAGCCGTCGGGTTCTTCGGCTCCGGCCAGGCACATACTCCGGCCGCGCACGCCATCCTCGAGCGGCTCGCCGACGTCGGGCTCGGCTACCTCACCATCGGCCAGCCGCTCACCACGCTTTCCGGCGGCGAGCGGCAGCGGCTCAAGCTGGCCACCCACATGGCGGAGAAGGGCGGCATCTACGTCCTCGATGAGCCGACGGCCGGCCTGCACCTCGCCGACGTCGAGCAGCTGCTCGGCCTGCTGGACCGGCTCGTCGACGCCGGCAAGTCCGTCATTGTCGTCGAGCATCACCAGGCGGTCATGGCGCACGCCGACTGGATCATCGACCTCGGCCCCGGCGCCGGCCACGACGGCGGCCAGATCGTCTTCGAGGGCACCCCCGGCGATCTCGTCGCCGCCCGCTCCACCCTGACCGGCGAGCATCTCGCGGAATACGTCGGCCGGTAAAGCCGCGTCGAACCCGGTACAGCCGCCACGACCGCGCGGCTTCGCGTACGCAACACTGGACGCAGGCAACCCTGAGAGGCGATCATCCCATGCGTTCCGACATCATCCCCGGCGCCAGCTTTCCCGATTACTCACTGCCTGATCACACCGGCACCGTCCGCACGCTCAGCGAGCTCCAGGGCCGCGATCCGCTGATCCTCACGCTCGCCCGGGGTCACTTCTGTCCCAAGGAGCATCAGCAGCACCTGGAGCTGGCCGCCCACTACCCGAAGATCGCGGTGTCCTATACCCAGATCGTCACGATCGCCACCGACGAGCACCACACGCTGCAGGAGTTCCGCGCGTCGGTCGGCGCCCCGTGGACGTTCCTGTCCGACCCCGGCCGCACGGTCCAGCAGGACCTCGACATCGCCGAGTACACCGACCCTGACAACAACCCGATGATCCCGCACACGCTCGTGCTCAAGCCGGGACTGGTCGTCCACAGCATCTACAACGGCTACTGGTTCTGGGGCCGCCCGTCCTTCTACGACCTCTGGCACGACCTGCGCGCCGTCACACGCGAGATCCGCCCGGACTGGGATCTGAGCACGCCGGGGCTGCGCCAGGCCTGGGATGCGGGCGACTACTCGCGGTTCCACGGCTGGGACACGAAGGCCGGCGAGCCCGCCGCCTCGGCCTGATCGCCATGACCGAACAGCCGGTCCGGGTGGAGCGGTCGGGGGCCGTGACCACCGTCTACCTGCACCGTCCCGCCCGCCGCAACGCCGTGGACGGTCCCGCCGCGGCCGCGCTGGCCGCGGCCTTCCGCGCCTTCGACGCCGATCAGGACGCCGCCGTGGCCGTCCTGCACGGCGAGGGCGGGGTCTTCTGCTCCGGCGCCGACCTCACCGCCCTCGGCACCGAACGCGGCAACCGGGCGGCGCCGGACGGTGACGCGCCGATGGGTGTCAGCCGGCTGCGACTGTCCAAGCCGGTCATCGCCGCGGTATGCGGGTACGCTGTGGCCGGCGGCCTGGAACTGGCCCTGTGGTGCGACCTGCGGGTCGCGGACGAGACCGCCGTCTTCGGCGTCTTCTGCCGGCGGTGGGGCGTTCCGCTGGTCGACGGCGGCACGGTGCGGCTGCCCCGGCTCATCGGCACCAGCCGGGCGATGGACATGATCCTCACCGGACGCGCCGTCGACGCGCGGGAGGCACTGGCCTTCGGGCTGGCCAACCGCGTCGTCCCGGCCGGCCAGGCACTGGCCGCGGCCCAGGAACTCGCCGCCGGGCTCGCCGCGTTTCCGCAGGTCTGCCTGCGCAGCGACCGCGCGTCAGTGCTCGACCAGGAGGGCCTGGACGAGGCCGCCGCCCTGGCGTCGGAGTTCACGCACGGCCGCCAGGCCCTGGACAGCGAGGCCATCCCCGGCGCCGCCCGGTTCGCCGCCGGAGCGGGACGCCACGGATCGTTCGGCCCCTAAATCGTTGCCGACCGGGCCGGGTGTCACAGAACCGGGGATGGCGGCGTCTGGACTGCATGTCATCATCACTTGCCTACACCCGTTCGGGCTCCGGCGCCCCGCTCGTGCTGTTGCACGGGATCGGGCTGAACCGTCGCTCCTGGAACCCGGTCGTCCCCGCGCTCGCCCGGCAGTTCGACGTCATCGCGGTCGACCTGCCCGGCTTCGGCGACTCCGCCCTGGCATCTCCCGCCCAGGCCAGCCCGGGGGCCCAGGCCGAAGCCGTCGCCGGCCTGCTGGCCGAACTCGGCGTCACCACCCCGCACCTGGCCGGGAACTCCCTCGGCGGCTGGGTCGCGCTCGAGCTGGCCGCCATTCGTCCGGTCGCCTCGGTCACCCTGCTCGACCCGGCCGGGCTGTGGCAGGGGGACGCCCCGCTGTACTGCCGGATCAGCCTGCGCACCTCCCGGTGGCTCGCCCGGCACGCCACCCGGCTGCTCTGCCGCCTGGTGAACTACCGGCCGGGCCGCGCGCTCGTGCTCGGCCAGACCCACGGCCACCCCACCCGGCTGACGCCCGCATACGCCCGGGAGGCCGTCACGGCCATGGGTACCTGCCCGGGCTTCGAGGCGACGCTGGCCGCCACGGCCAGGTGCCGGTACCTGGCCACCGCGCCCATTACCGCGCCGCTGACGCTGGCCTTCGGCTCGCGGGACGTCCTGCTGCTGCGCCGTCAGTCCCGGCACGTGGACCAGCTTCCGCCCGGGACCCAGGCGGAAACGCTGCCCGGCTGCGGCCATGTGCCGATGGCCGACGCCCCCGGCGCCGTCGCCGAGCTCATCACCCGCACCGCCGCGCGGGCAGGCCAGGCCCCGGCCCGCCCTCGCTTATCCCGGGACCCGGTGCAGCGGCCGGTCCGGCCACCGCGGTACTTCCGGCATGGGCAGAAAGACAGGTACCGAACGGACGGGCAGGGGGGTCTGACGCTCGGTGACGGCCGGACCTGGCCCGGCGGACTCCCCCCGGTCCGCCGTGGTCACCAGCCAGAGCCGTTGACCGGTCATGGCGTGCTGGCACCGGAACCGGCAGTTCACGCACCCGCCGGCTGCGGCCCGGCGGCGCCGGGTGGACATGAACGTGGCGAAGACGAGCACCGCGGCCACGGCCGCGCTTCCGGTCGCCACCAGCACCGCCGCCAGCACGGCGGCGGTGCTGAAGAAGTGGCTGACCGGCCCGCCGAACACCAGCCAGGCGACGCCTACGATGGCGGCCAGCAGAGTCGCGGGGCGGGCATAGCAGACCATGGTCGGCCTCTCTTGGCTAGCGTGCCGTCGTCGAGGGGTGGCCGTGCGTCATTGCCGTCCACTACCTGGATCGCTCAAATAGCAAGGCTTGTCAAGACCCGGAGTCGGCCGGCCGTGGGCGTAGCGTGATGAACGAGAGCAGCCCGGCGGCCAGCACCAGCGCGCCGGACAGGTACAACGCCGCGGTCAGGCCGTCGTGGAAAGCCGTGTAGGCCGCGCCGATGACTTCCTGCACCAGCTTGCCGAAGCCCGCGTAGGCGCTGGTGTTCTGCGGGATCTGGCCGGTCTCGATGGCGTTGATGACCAGGCCCTGGAAGCTCTTGGGCACGCCCAGGTGGTTCATCTGAGCGACCAGGCTGACGCTCAGCTGCGAGTACACCAGCGAGCCCAATACGGCGACCCCGGTGACGGCGCCGATCTCCCGGCTGGTGTTGCTGGCCGACGCGGCCATGCCGGACCGCTCCGGGGGCACCGCGGACAGCACCGAGGAGGTGATCGGCACCACCGTGGTGCCGATGCCGATGCCCGCCAGCGCGAGCGCCACGGTGAGCAGCGCGTAGTCAGGCTTCGGGGACAGCACGCCGTCGGTCCAGAACAGGCCGGCGGCCAGCAGCACGCAGCCGATCGTGATCGACCAGCGCGGTCCGGCCGTGTTCGTCCAGCGTCCGGCGAGCACCGACGCCACGATCATCAGCACGGTCATCGGCAGGAAGATGAGCGCCAGCCGGTAACCGGACGTGTTCACCACCTCGACCAGGTACAGCGCGGTGAAGAAGAAGATGGCGAACGTGGCGAAGTAGGTGCAGAACGCGGTGATGTTCGCCGTGGTGAACTGCGGCACGCGCAGGTAGCGCAGGTCGAGCAGCGGGTTCGGGGCCCGGCGCTCCCACCAGCCGAACGCCGCGAACAGGACCGCGCTCAGGCACAGCAGGATGATCACGACGGGCGAGCTGAAGCCGGCCGACTCCGCGTCGATGATCGCGAAGACGAACGTGGCCAGCGCGCCCGCGCCGAGGATCGTGCCGGCCGTATCCACCCGGGACGCCGTCGGGTCGGAGCTTTCCGGCAAGATGACCGCCGCCACGATCAGGGCGGCCAGCCCGAACGCCAGGTTGAACCAGAAGATGCCCCGCCAGCTCCATACCCCGGTCAGCACGCCGCCGACGACCGGGCCCGCGGCCAGCGCGAACCCGGACGTCGCCGCCCACACGCCGATGGCCCGGTTCCTGGCCCGCGCGTCCGGATACAGGTGGCGCAGCATGGACAGGGTGCCGGGCTCGCTGGCCGCCGCGCCCAGGCCCATCACCGCACGGCCCGCGATGAGCGTCTGGACGTTCGGGGCGAGCGCGCACAGGACCGACCCGGCGCAGAACACCCCGACCCCGGCCAGCATGACCTTCTTCCGGCCCAGCTCGTCCCCGATCATCCCGCAGGCCAGCATGATGCTGGCGAAGGTGAGGGCGTAGGCGCCGACCACCCACTGCAGGTCGGACACGTTCGCCTTCAGGCTGACCTGGATGTCACCGAGCGCCACGCTCACCACGGTGTTGTCGAGGAAGGTCAGGAACAGCACCGTGCACAAGGTGGCGAGGGCGAGCGCCTGCCCCCCGCTCGGGACGGCGCGCCCGGGCCGGCCGCCGGATACGGCCTCAGCCTGACTGGTCACTGCCTCAGCCAGCCGAATTGCAGGCAGGCGGCACGGTACCTCCGGGTATCAACTTGAACAAGCCGCAGAGGCTCTGGTCGCCGACCTTCCAGGTGCCGTCCTGGTAGACAGCGACGCCCTTCTGGTTGGACAGCAGGGCCGAGCCGTCCGACGAGGTGAGGTTGTAGGTCACCGCGGCCTTGGTGGGGGAGGTCACCGTCACGTTGGTGACCTTGGCTCCGATCCCGCTCGCCAGCGGGAAATTGGCGAAGGTCTTGATGGCAGCCTCGAGCGCGACCCCGTTCTGCAGCAGCTTCACCTTTTCCGTGACGGGAGTGTTCGCGTCGAAGAACTTCTCCCAGTTCGCCTTGATCTGTGCCGCCGCGTCGGCCGTCGACCCGGTACCGGGGCTGCTCGGCGCGGCGGAACTGGGCGCGGACGCGGCGCTGGACGGCGCGCTGGCGGCAGACGACGTAGAACTGCTGCTGCAGGCGGCCACCGTCGCGGCGAGCGCCAAGCCGAGCGCCGGGGCTGCCATCCGGCGAGCCAGGAGCCTGAATTGCATGACACGCCTCCGGGGAACGCAGCAATTCTGTGCAGGCCTCAGTCTGCACTGAATGTTTCCCCAGGGTTGGCTGGTCACCCTTCCCTGACCGACGCGCGCGTCAGGGTAACAGCTTCCCTTACAGGCCGCTACCAGCGGAAATGCACGAACAGGCGGCCGAAGTTCTTCGAGTCCTTCTCCACCCGGTGGTATTTCGCTTTGATCTCTTTTTGCTCAAGAAACCGCAGCACGCGCTTCTTGAGCTGGCCGGAGCCCTTACCCGGGATGATCTCGACGAGCGGCGCCTTCTTCGCCACCGCCTCGTCGATGATCGCCTGCAGCGCCCGGTCGATGTCCTGCCCGCGGTTGTAGATGTCGTGCAGGTCAAGCTTCAGCTTCATGGTCACCGTCCCGGCCCGGAGGCCCTCCGGGAAACAGTAGCGCGATGATCGCGTCGACCGTACCGGCGGGCGTGTCCGCCGGGATCACGCGGATCACGTGCTCGTCGGGAGCGGGCGGCTCCAGGGCCGTGAGCTGGCTGGCGAGCAGCTTCTCCGGGAAGAAGTGCCCCACACGGGCGGCGAGCCGCCGGGTGAGCACGTCGCGGTCGGTGGCCAGGAACACCATCCGGGCCTCGGGACGGCCGCCGAGCAGCTCGTCCCGGTAGGAACGCTTGAGCGCCGAGCAGCCGACCACGGCGGACTCCTCCCGGGCGATGTGCTCGTCCATCCAGGCGACGATGGCCCGTAGCCAGGGCTCGCGATCGGCGTCGGTGAGCGGGATCCCGGCCCGCATCTTCGCCACGTTCGCGGCCGGGTGGAAGTCGTCGGCGTCGGCGAACGGCCAGCCCAGGCGCCCGGCCAGCATCGCGCCCACGGTTGTCTTGCCGCTGCCGGAGACGCCGGCCACGATCACGATCACCAGGTTCCCCTACCCCACGCGCGTCGTAGCGATCGTAGCGGTAAATACTGGCGGGGAGGCGGTTGACCCGGACACGGAAGGGTACGCGAGCACGGTGGCAAGGCGGCGGAGCTGGATCGGGTCGTGGCCGGTCTACCGGCAGCTGACCGGGACCGACCGCCGCGGCCTCGGCGCCGCGGCCAAGAGCGACCGCTCCCGCGTGGCCAGGACCAGCACCGCCGATGCGGTGGTCAAGTCGGTCTGCCCCTACTGCGCGGTCGGCTGCGGCCAGAACGTATTCGTGCAGGACGGAAAGGTCACCCAGATCGAGGGCGACCCGGACTCCCCGGTCAGCCGGGGGAGGCTCTGCCCCAAAGGCTCGGCGTCGTTGCAGCTGACCACGGGAGATTCCCGGCAGTACACGGTGAGATACCGCCGACCGTTCGGGACGAAGTGGGAAGACCTGGACCTGGACACCGCCATGGACATGATCGCGGACCGGGTCCTGGCCGCCCGCCGGCGCGGCTGGCAGTGGGAGGTGGACGGCGACCGCACCCGGCGCACCCTCGGGTTTGCCAGCCTCGGCGGCGCCACCCTGGACAACGAAGAGAACTACCTGATCAAGAAGTTGTTCACCGCGCTGGGCGCGATCCAGATCGAGAACCAGGCGCGGATATGACACTCCTCCACCGTCCCCGGTCTGGGGACTAGCTTCGGCCGCGGCGGCGCGACAACGTTTCAGCAGGACCTGGCTAACGCCGACTGCATCGTGATCGAGGGCTCGAACATGGCCGAGTGCCACCCGGTGGGGTTCCAGTGGGTGATGGAGGCCAAGGCGCGCGGTGCGACCGTGATCCACGTCGACCCGCGGTTCACCCGCACCAGCGCGCTGGCCGACCTGCACGTGCCGCTGCGGGCCGGGTCCGACATCGTGTTCCTCGGCGGGATCATCAACTACGTCCTGGCCGGCGAGAGGTACTTCCGCGACTACGTGGTCAACTACACCAACGCGGCCACGCTGGTGACCGAGGACTTCGCCGACACCGAGGACCTGGACGGGGTGTTCTCCGGGCTGGACCGCGAGCACCGCACGTACGACTTCGAGGCCTGGCGGTACCAGGGCAGTAAGGTGTCGGCGGCGGCCGGAGACCGGGACCGGCCCGAAGACCCCGAAGAGCCCGAAGAGCCCGAAGAGCCCGAGGGGCCAGGGGAGAACCACGGGCCCGCGCACCAGCAGGTCCGCCAGGCCGGCCGCGGCGAAGCGCACGGCGCCGGCGGCGCCGCGGCGCACCAGGACCCGGACCGGGACGAGACGCTGCAGCACCCGCGGTGCGTCTTCCAGGTGCTGAAGCGGCATTTCGCCCGCTACACGCCGGAGAAGGTCGAGCAGGCGTGCGGGGTGCCGCCGGAGGTCTTCGCGCGGGTCTGCGAGCTGGTGACGGAAAACTCGGGCCCCGAACGGACCACGGCCTTCGTCTACAGCGTCGGCTGGACGCAGCACACGGTCGGCGCGCAGTACATCCGCACCGCCGCCATCCTCCAGTTGCTGCTCGGCAACATCGGCCGGCCCGGCGGCGGCATCCTCGCCCTGCGCGGCCACGCCTCGATCCAGGGCTCGACCGACATTCCCACCCTGTTCGACCTGCTGCCGGGCTACCTGCCCACGCCGCACGTGCACGGGAACGAGGCCCTGGCCGCCTACCTGGCCAGGGAGAGCATGGACAAGGGTTTCTGGGCGGACATGGGCCCCTACATGGTCAGCCTGCTCAAGGCCTGGTGGGGCGATGCGGCCACGGCGGAGAACGACTTCTGCTACGACTACCTGCCCCGGCTGACCGGCAGCCACAGCACGTACGAGACAGTAGTGGCGCAGATCGAGGGCACGTGCCAGGGGTACTTCCTGTTCGGGGAGAACCCGGCGGTCGGCTCGGCGAACGGCCGGATGCAGCGGTTCGGCCTGGCCAACCTGGACTGGCTGGTGGTCAGGGACATGGTCATGATCGAGAGCGCGACGTTCTGGAAGAACGGACCGGAGATCGAGACCGAGGAGATGCGCACGCAGGACATCAAGACCGAGGTGTTCTTCCTGCCCGCCGCCGCGCACACCGAGAAGAACGGCTCGCTCACCAACACCCAGCGGATGCTGCAGTGGCACCACGAGGCGGTCGAGCCGGGCGAGGATGCTCGCAGCGACCTGTGGTTCGCCTACCACCTCGGCCGCAGGATCCGGGAGAAGCTCGCCGCTTCCGCCGACGAGATGGACCGGCCGGTAAAGGATCTCACCTGGGACTACCCGGTCGAGGGACCGCTGGCCGAGCCGTCGGCCGAGGCCGTGCTCGCCGAGGTCAACGGCTGGGACGCCGACGGGAAGCCGCTGTCCTCCTACACCCAGCTCACGGACGACGGGTCCACGGCCTGCGGGTGCTGGATCTACTGCGGGGTCCGGGCCGACGGCGTGAACCAGGCCGCGCGGCGCAAGCCGGGATCCGAGCAGAGCTGGGTGGCGCCGGAGTGGGGCTGGGCCTGGCCGGCCAACCGGCGGATCCTGTATAACCGCGCCTCGGCCGACCCCGACGGCAAGCCGTGGAGCGAGCGCAAGGCGCTGGTCTGGTGGGACGCGAACGCGGGCACGTGGACCGGGCATGACGTGGCCGACTTCATCGCCGACCGGGCTCCGTCCTACCGGCCCGACGCGGACGCCACCGGCGTGGCGGCGATCTCCGGCGTGGACCCGTTCATCCTGCAGGCCGACGGCAAGGGCTGGCTGTTCGCCCCGGCCGGCCTGGTGGACGGCCCGCTGCCCGCGCACTACGAACCACAGGAGTCCCCGTTCACCAACCCGCTGTACGGCCAGCAGCGCAACCCGGTCCGCGAGATCATCAGGCACCCGCGGAACCCGCTCCAGCCAACTGGCCGCGAACTCGGCTCCGAGGTGTTTCCCTACGTCGCCACCACCTACCGGCTCACCGAGCACCACACCGCCGGCGGTATGTCGCGCATGCTGCCCTATCTGTCCGAGCTGCAGCCGGAGTTCTTCTGCGAGGTCTCGCCCTTGCTCGCGGCCGAGCGTGGCCTGGAGCACGCGGGCTGGGCCACGATCGTCACCGCGCGCACCGCGGTCGAGGCCCGGGTCCTGGTCACCGAGCGAATCCGGCCGATCGAGGTACAGGGCCGGCGGCTCCACCAGATCGGGCTGCCGTACCACTGGGGCGCCAACGGCCTGACTGCCGGCGACTCCGCCAACGACCTGGCCCACCTGGCCCTCGACCCGAACGTGCACATCCAGGAGGTGAAGGCGATGGCCTGCGACATCCGGCCGGGCCGCCGGCCGCGCGGACCCGCGCTGCGCCGGCTGGTGGATGAGTACGCGCGGCGGGCCGGCATCACCGACGACACCGGCACGGAGGTGTGAGTTGAGCATCGATCCTGCTGCCCGGGCCGGCCACGTCGACCATCCGGCGCGGATGGGCTTCTTCACCGACACCTCGATCTGCATCGGGTGCAAAGCCTGCGAGGTGGCCTGCAAGGAGTGGAACGCGGTGCCCGAGGACGGCATCAGCCTGTCCGGCATGTCGTACGACAACACCGTGGGCCTGGGCGCGTCCACCTGGCGGCACGTAGCCTTCATCGAACAATCTGATGACGCGGCGCACGGCCTGCGCTGGCTGATGTCCAGCGACGTGTGCAAGCACTGCACCGAGTCCGCGTGCCTGGACGTCTGCCCGACCGGCGCGCTGTTCCGCACCGAGTTCGGCACCGTGGTGGTCCAGGACGACGTGTGCAACGGCTGCGGCTACTGCGTGCCCGCCTGCCCGTTCGGCGTGATCGCCCGGCGGGAGGAAGACGGGCAGGCGCACAAGTGCACGCTGTGCTACGACCGGCTGGGATCCGGCCTGGAGCCGGCCTGCGCGAAGGCCTGCCCGACGCAGTCGATCCAGTTCGGCCCGCTGGACGAGTTGCGCGAGCGGGCCCGGCTCCGGGTCGAGGACCTGCACGCGGCAGGCCAGGACCAGGCGCGGCTGTACCTGGACGACCCGGCGGACGGGATCGGCGGCGGCGGGGCGTTCTTCCTGCTCCTGGACGAGCCCGAGGTATACGGCCTGCCGCCGGACCCGGTGGTCACCACCCGGGACCTGCCCGGCATGTGGAAGCACGTCGCCATCGCCGCGGCCGGGCTGGCCAGCGCGGCGGTCGCGCTCAGCCTGGGACGGCGACCGTGAGCGTCCCGGTGCGCCGCCGCGCTCGTCCCGGCCGGCACCGCCGAGGCGAGCGGCCCATGGTGCCGGACGCCGAATTCACCTCCTACTACGGCCGCCCGGTGATCAAGGAGCCGGTGTGGCAGGCGCCGGACGTGGCGGGGTACCTGTTCTTCGGCGGCCTGGCCGGCGCCTCCTCGGTGCTGGCGGCCAGCGCCCACCTGTCCGGCCACCGCGACCTGGCCCGGGTGGCCAGGCTGAGCGCGCTCGGCGCGATCAGCCTGTCCGCGGCCGCCCTCGTCCACGACCTGGGCCGGCCTGCGCGCTTCACCAACATGCTGCGGGTCTTCAAGCCCAGCTCGCCGATGAGCGTCGGTTCCTGGCTGCTGGCCGGGTACGGCCCGGTCGCGGGCGCCGCCGCGGTGTCCGAGGTGACCGGGATCCTGCCCGCCGCCGGCACCGCCGCCACCCTCGGCGCGGGCCTGCTCGGTCCGGCCATCGCGACCTACACTGCCGCGCTGATCTGCGACACGGCCGTGCCGGCCTGGCACGCGGGCTACCGCGAGATGCCGTACGTCTTCGCCGGATCGGCGGCCAGCGCGGCCGGCGGCCTGGGGCTGCTCGCCACCGCGCCGGGCGCCGCCGAACCCGCCCGGCAGCTGGCCGTGCTCGGCGCCGGTGTCGAGCTCGTCGCCAAGCGGCGGCTGATCAAGCGGCTGGCTACCCCCGGGCCCGCGCCTCTGTCCGAGGCGTATGAGACCGGGAGGACGGGCGTGATGCTGCGCGTCGCCGAGGGGCTTACCGCCGGCGGCCTGGCCGGGGCGCTGCTGGGGCGGCGCAGCCGGGCCCTGTCCGCGCTGTCCGGCGCGTCGCTGCTGGCGGCGTCGGCGCTGACCAGGTTCGGCATCTTCGAGGCGGGCATGACCTCGGCCCGGGACCCGAAGTACACGATCGTGCCCCAGCGCCAGCGCCAGGACGGCCGGCTCTGACCCCGCGATACGTCGCTGACGTACTCAGCCGGACCCGCGGCGGTCCAGGCGGAATGAACTGGCCGATGCCGCTGTTGACGCGTATGGTGACATTTCACCTGGCGCCTCCGTCGGCTCCTTCCTCGAGCTGACGTCGAGATTTCTTGCTCCTGCTTTTCACAAGGACTTTCCGAGCAGCGCTCCGTGCGTTTCCAACTGGCTCAGCTGCCGGTTTGAGCACGTGAACGACCTTCATGGTCGCCATCTCCGCAGCGGAACGCTAGCGCTTTCTCTCCGCATGCGCGAATTCAGTGCGCATCCGCATTCCCAAGGAAATTCACCCATGACAGCAACAATCCATGAATCGCCGGCTCAGGTTAAGCAGGCTCCGGCCGCCATCGTGGTGTCCGGCCTCGTCGACTTGGCCGACGGCCACGCTTTCGTCCGCACCTCCGGCTACCGCCGCGGCCCGGACGACATCTACGTCTCCGCCGCGCAGATCCGCCAGTACGGGCTCCGGAAGGGCGATCTGATCGAGGGCACGGCCCGCCCGCAGCCCAACGGCACGGCGCGCGGCAAGTTCCGGCCCCTGCTCGCGGTGGCCGCGGTCAACGGGAGGCCGCCCGGCCTGCCCCGCCCGCACTTCGACGACCTGACCCCGCTGTATCCCGACGAGCGGCTGCGGCTGGAGGACGGGAACCTCTCGGCGACAGCCCGGATCATCGACCTGCTCGCCCCGATCGGCAAGGGCCAGCGCGGGCTCATCGTGGCCCCGCCGAAAGCCGGCAAGACGATGGTGCTGCAGGCCATCGCCACCGCCATCGCGAACAGCCACCCCGAGGTCACGCTGATGCTCGTGCTCGTCGGCGAGCGGCCGGAAGAGGTCACCGACCTGCGCCGTTCGGTTCGGGGCGAGGTCGTCTTCTCCACCTTCGACCAGGCGGCCGACGATCACATCCGGGTCGCCGAACTGGCCATCGAGCGGGCCAAGCGCCTGGTGGAGACCGGCGCCGACGTGGTCGTCCTGCTCGACTCCATCACCCGGCTCGGCCGGGCCTACAACCTGGCCGCGCCGGCCAGCAGCCGGACCCTGGCGGGCGGGGTCGCGGCCTCCGCCCTGCAGCCGCCGCGCCAGTTCCTCGGCGCCGCCCGCAACATCGAAGACGGCGGCTCGCTCACCATCGTGTCCACCGCGCTGGTGGATAACGGCTCGCGAATGGACGACGTGCTGTTCGAGGAGTTCAAGGGCACCGGGAACATGGAGCTGCGGCTCCGCCGTGACCTGGCCGAGCGGCGCATCTTTCCCGCCATCGACGCGATGCCCTCCGGCACCCGCCGCGACGAGCTGATCATGGCTCCGGACGAGTACCAGGCCGTTGGCACGCTGCGCCGCGCGCTCGGCGCCCTCGACTCCCAGCAGGCTATGCAGCTCCTGCTGGACAAGACCAGGGACACTGCCTCCAACTCGGAATTCCTCCGCCAGATCCAGCCGTCCCGCTGAGGTCCCTCAGCCCGGCACGTTCAGCCCGGTAGGTTCAGCCCAGCCTGCGCGCGACGTGCAGCACCGTGCCCCAGCCCCGCCGCACCGTATGGCCGGGGCGCAGCGCCAGCCGCCGCCTGATCTCGCCGTACAGCCGCCGCCGTTTCCATTCCGCCATGTCCAGGTGGCCGGAGAATGTCTCGAGGAGCTCGATGTACTCCTCGGCCGGGTAGACCCTTTCCCAGCCGTACTGGCGGACCGCGGTGACCTCGAAGAGCCCGCTGGCCTCGATCCCGGCCCGGTCGTCGGCCAGCTCGCCGGGCCGCGTCCGCGGTGTGCCGGGCGGCACCCCCTCGCCGATCTCGTCGTAGATGTCCTGGATTTCCTCGAAGAACGGATCGCCGCCGTCGGGAAAGGTGTGTTCGGCCGCCCAGAGGGCGAGATGACCGCCGGGCCGTAGCGCCTGCCAGGCCCGCTGGTAGCGGACGGCGGGATCGATCCAGTGCCAGGCGGTGGCCGCGTACACCAGGCCGAACGGGCGCGGTGCCTGCCACTGCTCGAACGCGGCCCGCACCACCTCAACCTCGAGCCCGGCCAGGTTCTGCCGGGCCGCCGCGGCCAGCTCCGTGCCGAGCTCGACGCAGGTGATCCGGTAACCGCGCCGCGCCAGCGGGCGGGTCGCCTTGCCGGTCGCGCACCCCACCTCGAGCAGGTAGTCGCCCGGTGTCAGGCCGGCCAGCGCGACGAGATCGTCGAACAGCGCCTCGGGATACTCCGGCCGGACCCGGTCGTACCGCGCGGCGGCCGCGTCGAACGTCTGCCGCAGTCGCTCGCGATCCTCATCCGCATGCACCCGGCAATTCTGCCATCCATGCCCGGGTCCATCCGGGCCGTCAAATCGGTAACGTCGTTCTGCTATGAGAACCTGGCGGGCCGGGGTCGTCCGGCGTATGGCGCACCCCGGGCGGGGCTTCACCCAGGGGCTGATCGCGGACGGCGATACGGTGTGGGAGTCCACCGGGCGGTACGGGCAGTCAGAGCTGTGCCGCTACCCGCTCGGGTCGGACCGGGCCGAGCGGCGCGCCGCCCTGCCGGCCGAACTGTTCGGTGAGGGCATCTGCCGGACCGGCGACGTCATCTGGCAGCTGACCTGGCGGGAGCGGGTGGCCCTGCGCTGGGACGCCGGGACCCTCGAACTGACCGGCCGGGTGCCGTACAACCGGGAGGGCTGGGGCATCTGCGCCGCCGACGGCTACCTCGTGACCAGCGACGGAACCAGCGAGCTCGTCCGGCGCGACCTGGACCTGGCCCCGCAGGCGGTGATCCACGTCCGCTCCGCGGGCCGCCGGGTGCTCGGCCTGAACGACCTGGCCTGGTCGGCCGGGACGATCTGGGCGAACGTGGCCGGCACCCACTACCTGGCCGGGATCGACCCGGACAGCGGCGAGGTCACCGACGTCGTGGACGCACGGGCCGCCGCCGAACGGCACCGGGGGGACCCGCAGGCCATCATGAACGGGATCGCCGCCCTGCCAGGATCAGGGGGGGCCGGATCCGGGGAGGGCGGGGCCGGGGAGTTCCTGCTCACCGGGAAGGGCTGGCGCTGGATCAGGCAGGTGCGGCTGAAACCGGCCCGGGAAGGCAGCGCCCGCCGGCACCTGCTTACGGGCCTGAGCCACTGACCGGCCCGCGCGCCGCAGGGCGGGCCGCAGCGGCTTGTCCGTGTAGCCGCCGTCGGTCAGCCCGGCGCGGCGCTCGAACACGTTACGGCAGCCGGTGTCGCCGGTCAGCAGCCACGACACCGCCGCCGCCGCCAGGTACAGCGGCACCATCACCACCCCACCGCAATAGGCGTACTGGGTGGCGTGCCGCGCCTCGTGCCGGAACAGGGCCGAGGCAGGGTCGAGCTCGTCCAGCCGGGTGATGATGACGTTGCCCAGGCAGAACGCGGGCGCGGGCGGCACCGGGAGCCGGTATCCGGTGCCGGCGAACAGCCGGTCCGCGCTTCGCGCCACCCGGGCGCCGCCGAGGGCGGCCACGCCCAGGCCGGCCAGCGTTGACCCGTTGGCCAGGTTGATCCACGCCCGCAGGCCGGCCTGCATCGCCGCGGCTCAGGACCCTTCGGGGTCGTGCCCGTTCAACCCGGGCGGCGGGTCGTCGGCCACGACCACTTCCGCCCACGACGGGACCGACGCGGGTGCCGGGACCGGCGTTGGCAGCTTCAGCTGCTCCTGGCTGTGGTCCTGGTGCGCCCGTGCCGCCGACAGGTGGTAGTCGTTGAGGCTGTCCAGGAAGGTCTGGTCACTGTAGGGCCTGCCGTCCACCAGCGGACCCACGGTGTGCTCCATGACCGCGACGATATCCTCGCCGCTGAGCGTCTTGTGCGTCTCCAGGGCGTGCGCCAGGGCCAGGACGTGGTTCCGGTTCTCCCTGAGGATCTGCTCGACCCGGCCCAGCAGCGTAGTCAGGTTGTCCTCGATCCGGTCGGCCAGCGCGTGCCGCGCTTGCGCCTCGGGATCCTTACCCTTCTTCAGCGCGCCGCCCCGGCCGCCGCCCGGCGAGCCGACCTCGAGCCGCTTGGCCGTGGAGTAGGAGGACACCGTGGTGCCCATGCCCCAGAAGCCCTCCATGAACGAGGCCACCGCGGTCGCGGACTCCAGATCCCCGGACACGCCGGAGGAGCTGTCCTGATCGAAGAACATCCGCTCGCCCGCCAGCGACGCCAGCGACACCAGGATGTCGGTCTCGTACTCGCTGCGCCACCGGGTGAACTGGTCCTCGGGCGGGATGCTCGCCACCATGCCGAGGTAGTCGCTGCCCTTCTCGATCGTGGCGATGTCGATCTCCATGTGCTGCCTGGTCCGGAACGCGACCAGCGCGTGGCAGGCCTCGTGCACGGCGACGGCGTGCCGCTCGCGCTCGATGTACTCCACGTCCTCCGGCGGGCCGAGCTCCTTGAGCTGCTTGGCCTTGATCACGTCCGGCCAGGTGATGACGTCGCGGCCGGTCCTGATCGCGGTGATGAGCGACTCGTTGACCAGGTCCTTGATGGTGGCACCGGTGGCGTAGGGGGTGATCGTGGCCAGCTTGTCGATCTGCTCTTCGGTCAGCTCGTGCTGCACCTTGTCGAAGTAGCCCTCGTAGGTGCGGATCCGCCCCGCCTTGGACGGGTAGCCCACCTTGTAGATGCGGTCGATGCGGCCCGGGCGCAGCAGCGCCTCGTCCAGCGCCGACGGCATGTTGGTGGCCATCATCACCAGGATCCGGTACTTGGGCGGCGGCTTGGGCCGCATGCCGAAGACCCGCCGGACATAGCGGTTGACGAAGCCGCGCGGCTTCTTTAGCCCGGACAGCTCAGTGAGCAGGGCCTGCAGCGTGCCCATGCCACCGCCACCACCGCCGTTCATCATCCCGCCGATCATCTGCCGGTTCCGCCGGGTGCCCGTGTCCTCGGGGATCTGCGAGTCCATCGCCTGCCGGGTCAGCATCAAGCGGGTGTCTTCCGACAGGTAGGAGAACCCGTGGCAGCCGGCGGACGCGAATGGCGCGGGGGCGGCGATGCCGGGCCCGCCGCCAACGCCGCCCTGGGTGAGCTGGCCGCGGTTGCCCAGCGAGTCGGCCTCGTCGAAGAAGACGATCACGCCGCCGTACCGCAGGGCGAGCCGCCGCAGCTTGCGGAAGAGCCCTTTCACCTTCAGGATGCCGACGCCCATGAACATGTTGATGAAGGCGCCGGGGTCGACGAACACGTACGGGCGGCCGGTCTCGCCCGCCACCGCCTCGGCCATCAGCGTCTTGCCGGTGCCCGGCGGCCCCCACAGCAGCAGGCCACCCGGCACGTAGCCGCCGCGCTCCTCCACCAGTTCGGGGTTCTCCAGGAAGATGATGTTCTCCTTGACCCGCGCCAGGACATGGTCCTGGCCCCAGACGTCGGCGAACCTGGTCTTGATGTCGTCGGGGTAGTAGACGTCCACCCCGCCGCGGGACATGAACCAGAAGATGGCGGCGAACTGGCCCACGACGATCAAGAGCAGAAGTACGATCTGCAACACGAACGGCAGCACGTGCCAGACGAGCTGGGGTCCGCGGAGCAGCGCGAGGATCGGCGAGGTGTGGATGATCTTGCCGGTCACCACGGCGATGATGACTATCCAGAAGATCCAGGTCAGAATCCGCCAGATGCGGAATCTGGTCCAGTCGGAGATATGCCGGTGGGTGAACCGCTCGAAGCCGTGGAAGACGGTCTCGGTCCAGAACCTGTGATAGCCCGCCGAGTGCTCGCTGATGAGGAAGTGAACCTGCCGGAGCAGTTCCAGGCCGATCAGGACGAATACCCACCAGCCCGTGCGCACCTCGATGCGCATCGCGTCGGAGAACCCGATCAGCGGGTTGTTGGCCATGGCCGACCAGACCAGGATGAACCAGATCAGGCCGAGCAGGAGCAGGAACTTGATCCTGTCCCAGATGGACATGGGCTTGCGGGTCAGCCGGTCCTCGTGCCTGGGCCGCCCGCTCGGCGGCGGCGGGGGCGGGGGCGGCGGGACCCCCGGAGGCCCTGAGGCGATGATGTCCGGGGGCTGGGCCATGTCCATCACAAGCTCCTGATGGTGAACGACGACATCACGTCGTTGATCTCGGTCTGATCGTTGCTGTAGCACTTGGTGGTGCAGTGCAGCACGAGGAGGTAGACGACGGTCTGGTCGGCGTTGGTCAGGGCGACCTCATCGAACGTGTCGGTGACGTTGCCAGTGAAGGTGTACTCGAACGTTTCCCGTACCCCGTGCACGCCCTGTTCGAGCGAGAGCATCTGGTCGCGGATCTGCTTGAAACCGGTCAGCGGAAACCCCTGAGCTGACGCGTTCTGCCGCGCGGTGGGGGTCACCGGGAGAAAAAAGTCGCGCAGCGTGTCGTACGACAGCTCGTTGCTCGCGGTCGCGTTGAGCTGGCCGACCTCGGCGAACACGAACGGGTGCTCGGTCGCGAAGGAGAGGAAGTCGCCGGCCTTCGGCTGGTGGCCGGCCTCGTACGCCACCGTCCACCCGCCGCCGGCGCCGCCGGTCGCGCTCTTCAGCTCGGAGGATAGCGAGGAGTCGCTGATCTTGTGCCAGGCGTAAGGAACCTTGAAGTACGTATTGGTGCTGGAGTTGGCCACATAGGTAAATTGCGGCGCTGCGCATCCGGAGAGAGCCACCCCGAGGAGGACCGCGCAACCCCCGACGAGGCCCTGAACGACGCGGTGGGCCTTGCTCGCCAAGAGGTGCGACCTCCACGTAGGCACTACGTAGTGTCAAGTATGACGCCTTCGTCCGCAATGGTACAGGTGCGCCGGGTGCCGATGACACCCGGCGCTGCCCACTCGCGGTGCGTGCCTTGACCTTCTCTTTCCGTACCCACGTTAACCGCGCTCACCCGTGCCGAGGGCAAACTCGACGGCCGGAAATGGCCGCGGGCGGCGTGGTGGCTATCTGCACCGCGGCGGGCCGGCTAGCGTGCGCGGTCATCGCCACCAGCGGCTTTTGCGGACGGCCGGCCGCCGTGCTCATCACCGGCAAGCCGTTGTCAGAGCCGATGTTGAGGAAATCCGAAATTCTGAGGAAGGATACAACGATGACCGCGCCAGAAATTCAGCAGGAGATCGAACGTACCCGGGATCATCTCGGCGAGACCGTGGAAGAACTCGCCGCCCGGGCCGATGTGAGGGCGAGGGCCCGGGCCAGGGCCGCCAGCATCAAGGACAAGGCCGCCGAGATGTCGGCGCAGCTGCGCCAGAGTCAGCTCGCACCGAGCCAGCTGGTCCAGGGGGATGCGGCGCGGCGCCGCTGGCCGCTGGTCGCGGCGGCGGCGGGCGCCGTGCTCGTCGGCTCGATCCTGGTCCTGCGGCGGCGCAGGCGCTGACCGCACGGCCCTAGGGCGCCGGGCGCGCGTGGTCTGGCTGGCCGTGTTCGCCCGTGCCGCACACTAGACGGGTGATCATGAACTCTGCTGAGCAGCCCGACCCGCGCGACCCGCTCGGCCTGGCCGCGGACGCCCCGCTGCTGGCCGCCTGGCTGACCTGGATGCGGCAGGCCGAATCGGGCCAGCTGCTGCCGATGAGCACGCCAGGTCACAAGCAGCGCTACGACCTGGTGGGCACCGTGGTGGCGGGCGACGTCCCGCTGTACGGCGGGCTGGACGCCATCAAGCACGCCGACCGGCTGCGGGCCGACGCCGAGGCACGCGCGGCCGCGTTGTGGGGCGCGGACTGGTGCCGGTTCTCGGTGGCCGGGTCGACCCACGGCAACCAGGCGTTCTGCCTGGCCATGGGCCAGCCGGGCCAGGAGGTGATCATCACCAGGACGCTGCACAGGTCGCTGCTCCTCGGCCTGGTGATGGCGGGCCTGCGGCCGGTCTGGGTACGGCCGGAGATCGACGAGGGCACCGGCCTGCCCGGCGCGGTGGCGGTGCAGACGGTGAAGGACGCGCTGGCCGCGCATCCGGGCGCCTGCGGTGTGATCCTGGGCGACCCGTCCTACATCGGCACCACCGGCGACCTGGCCGGCCACGCCCGTGCCGCACACGAAGCCGGGGTGCCGCTGATCGTCGACCAGGCCTGGGCCGCGTACCTCGGCTTCCACCCGGATCTGCCGGCGCACGCCATCGCGGCGGGCGCCGACGGCATGGTGACCAGCGCGCACAAGACGCTGCCGGCCTACACCCAGGGCGCGGTGGTGCTGGCCAGGACCGAGCGGCTGGACCGGGCCCGGCTGGAGCGCGCGTTCGACGCCACCCACACCACCAGCCCGGCCGGGTCCATCCTGGCCAGCATCGACGCCGCCCGGGCGCTGCTGGCCCGGGACGGAGAGCGGTTGTCCGGCCGCCTGCTGCGTGGCCTGACCGCGGCCCGCAAGCGGCTGCGCGAGGTGCCCGGCCTCGACGTGCTCGACGGGCCCGGCGTGGACCCGGCCAAGCTGGTGGTGCTGCTGGCCGGAACGGGGGCGCATGGCGGCCTGGTCGAGGCCGACCTGATCGACGCGGGCATGCCGGTGGAGATGGGCGATCGCGACACCGTGGTTCCCATCGTGACCATGGCCGACGACGAGGACCAGATCGCGACGTTCACCGAGGAGCTGATCGCCGCGGTGGAGCGGCACCGCGGCCAGCCGCGCCGCCCCGTCGCGACCGCCTCGTGGACGGTATGGCCACAGCCGGTGCTGGCACCCCGAGAGGCCTTCTTCGCGTCGAACGAGACCGTCCCGGCCAGTGCCGCGGTCGGCCGGATCAGCGCCGAGCTGGTCGCCCCCTACCCGCCCGGCGTACCGGTACTGGCACCGGGCGAGCTGATCACCGCCGAGGCGCTAGCCGCGCTGCGCGAGGTGGCCGGCTACGGGGGCCGGATCGCTTACGCCGAGGACCCCAGCCTGGCCACCTTCCAGGTCGTCGCCTGACTCCACCTCGGCCGCGGCGACGATCGCCTCCTGCTGCTCCTCGTGCACGTACCGGCGGCCGCGCAGCAGCGACGCCACGGCCGCGACCAGGCACGCCGCGATGGCGAAGTCGAACGCGATGTCCAGGCCCTGCTGGAACGGCGCCGAGATCAGCGACGGGAAGAAGGTGTGCCCGGTGAGGTAGGCGGCGTGTCCGGCGGGCAGCTTGGCCAGGGCGGGGCCGAGCAGCGTGCCGATCGGGTTGTAGCCCAGCAGCGCGGCGAACATGATGGACACCGGCGGCAGTGCGGCGAGCCGGGCCGCGTCGGCCGACGGCACGCCCTGGGCCATCAGGCCGTGGCTGAGGGTGGCCGGCAGCGACGAGGCGAGGCCCAGGATGATCAGCGTGAAGAAGATGCCGATGGACAGGACCATGGCCGAGTTCTGGAACGTCGCGCTCATGCCCGCGCCGACGCCACGCCGGTCCGGCGGCAGGCTGTTCATGATCCCGGCCCGGTTGGGCGAGGCGAACAGGCCCATGCCGATGCCGTTCAGCAGCAGGATCAGCGCGAACTGCCAGTACTCGAAGTTGACCGGGAGCAGCTCGAGCAGCACGAAGGACAGCGCGGCCACCAGCATGCCGCCGGTGGCGAACGGCCGGGCGCCGAACCGGTCCGACAGCCAGCCCGAGGCCGGGCCGGCGATGAGGAAGCCCACGGTCAGCGGCAGCATCGCGATACCGGCCCACAGCGGCGTCCGCTCGAAGCTGTAACCGTGGATCGGCAGGTAGATGCCCTGCAGCCAGATGATCAGGATGAACATCAGCCCGCCCCGGCCCAGGCTGGACAGCAGGCTGGCCAGGTTGCCCGCGGTGAACGGGCGGATCCGGAACAGCGAGAGCCGGAACATCGGCTCGGCGACCCGGGTCTCGATCACGCAGAATCCGGCCAGAACGGCCAGCCCGCCGCCGATAAGACCGAGCACCACCGGGCTGGTCCAGCCCATCGTGTGCCCGCCGTAGGGCTGGATGCCGTAGGTGATGCCGACCAGCACCGCGATCAGCCCGGCGGCGAAGGTCAGGTTCCCCCACCAGTCGAGGGCCGCGGGCCGCCTGACGCCAAGCTCCCGCAGCTTCAGGTAGGACCAGACGGTGCCGAGGATGCCGAACGGGACCGACACCAGGAACACGTAGCGCCAGCTGATCGGGCCGAGTATCCCGCCGAGCACCAATCCGATGAAGGACCCGGCGATCGCGGCCACCTGGTTGAGGCCGAGCGCCAGCCCGCGCTCGCCGGCCGGGAACGCGTCGGTCAGGATCGCGCTCGAGTTGGCCATCAGCATCGCGCCGCCGACGGCCTGCAGGATCCGCATCGTGATCAGCCACCAGGCGGCGGCCGCGCCGTGCATCCAGGTCACCGACAGCAGGACGGAGAACAGTGCGAAGATCGCGAACCCGAGGTTGAACATCCGCACCCGGCCGAACATGTCGCCCAGTCGCCCGAAGCTGACCACCAGCACCGCGGTGACCACGAGGTAGCCCATCAGCAGCCAGAGCAGCAGCGTGGTGTTCCCCGGCTGCAGCGGGTCCACGCCGATGCCGCGGAAGATATCCGGCAGCGCGATCAGCATGATGGAGGAGTTGACCGTGGCCATCAGCATGCCCAGCGTGGTGTTGGACAGCGCGATCCATTTGTACCGGGATCCTGCCCGGGCAGGCGATTGAGTAACTGCGGACGGCACGGATGCTCCTCCGGAGAAGATAGGCCTGGCGTGGCGCGATCCACCGCAGGAGACCATCAGCCGCCCGGGACCCAGCACCGCGCCCAATTAGTTGCTACATGACAACTAAATTATCTCCCGGTCTGTTCCCGCCCCGCCCGCACGCCGAACGTCCCCGGCAGGGCGTCGCGCAAGCGCGGAAGGCAACACCAGTCACATCAGCACCACCAGGCTCAGGCCGACTTCGCGGCGTACTGGCTTCCGTGTGCCTGGTGGGGCCGGTGTGCGCTCTGGGACCGGCGGCCTGGGTTCGCGGTGCCCTGAGCGGCGCCCCGAGCAGTGCTGCGGGCAGTGCCACGGGCAGCGTTGTCCCTGCGCTGGCCGTTGTCCCTGCGACGGGAATGCCCCCGCGCGGCGGCCTTGCGCTCCGACGCGGGCCTCTCCCGTGCGGGCCTCACCGGTGCGGGCGGAACGGGCGTACCCGACGCGGCGATCTGGCGGACCACGTGGTGCCCGGCCGCGACTTCGTCGCTGGCCGCGGTGACGCCCGCCGCGTCGTGCAGCCGCCGGAGCTCACGCAGCTGGCCGCGCTCCACCAGCGCGATGACCATGCCGGAGGCGCCGGCCCGCGCCGTCCGGCCCGAACGGTGCAGATAGTCCTTGTGGTCGTTCGGCGGGTCGAACTGCACGACCAGGTCGACGTCGTCCACGTGGATGCCGCGGGCCGCGACGTCGGTGGCGACCAGAACGCGGGGATGCCCGGCGGCGAAGGCGTCCAGCGCCCGTTGCCGCTGGTTCTGGTTGCGGTCGCCGTGGATGGCCGCGGCCTCGACTCCGGCCCGGGTCAGCTGCTTGACGAGCCGGTCCGCGCCGTGCTTGGTGCGGACGAAGAAGAGCGTCCGCCCAGGCCGGCCGGCGATTTCCGCGGCTACCGCCACCTTGTCCTGCGCCGACAGGACCAGGACCCGGTGCTCGGCTGGCCCGGAATCGGTCGAGGATGTCACCGCGTGCAGCGCGGCGTCGGTGGTGTAGCGGGTCACCAGCTGGCCGACGTTGCGGTCAAGGGTGGCGGAGAAGAGCATCCGCTGGCCGTCGGCCGGCGTCTGGTCGATGATCTGCGTGACCGCGGGCAGGAAACCCAGGTCGGCCATGTGATCGGCCTCGTCGAGCACGGAGACCTGAATGCCGGAAAGCGTGCAGGCGTGCCGCTCGAGCAGGTCGATGAGCCGGCCCGGCGTCGCCACCACGATGTCGGCGTGACGCACCCGGGCGATCTGCGCGCTGATGGACACGCCCCCGTATACCGTGGCGATGCTCACCCCGACGGCACGGCCCAGCGGCACGAGGACGTCGGCGACTTGCTGCGCGAGTTCCCTGGTCGGGACGAGGACCAGCCCGCGGGGCGTCTTCTCCCGGCGCGGGCCCGGCGCGGCCGCCAGCCGGGTCAGCAGCGGAAGGCCGAAGGCCAGCGTCTTACCCGACCCGGTCTGGGCGCGGCCCAGCACGTCGCGGCCAGCCAGCGCGTCGGGCAGCGCCCGGGCCTGGATCGCGAACGGCTCGTGAATGTCACCCGCCGCGAGCGCCCGGACCAGCCGGGGGTCCAGGCCGAGCTCGGCGAACGTGGCGGCGGCCGGCGGCGAAGCCGCGGCGGCGGCGTCCAGGGCACGATCAAGCTCAGCGTGCGGCTGGGCCTGCGGTGGCCGGGGAGTCCGAGGGGTCCTAGGGCCCCGAGCGGGGCTGCGGCGACCGGAAGACGCGCGCGGACGCCTGGACGTATGCGGCATGCGGGAAACTCCATCACTGTTCGGGGGCCGCATGCTCGACAGACGTCAACAACCACGGCGACCGGCGGGCGGCTCGCCCGCGGAGCGGCGGCGAAGATTGCCGCCTTACACGGAAGGCTATCAGCCGGGCTGGTATTCCCCGGTCTCGTTGCGGATGGCCTCGAGCTCGGCGATCAGGTGCGAGCCGGTGACGCCGTAGTCCGCCACGCAGCTGGACGCGGCGCGGACCGCGTACCGCAGCGCCCGGCGCTCCGGCAGCCCGTCCGCCCGCAGCGCGAGGAAGACGCCGGCCAGGACCTCGCCGCTGCCGGTCGGGTCCACCAGTTGCGCGACGGGGGCCTCCACCTCTTGCGGATGACCGTCCACGATGAGCCGCGCGCCGAACGGTCCGCGCTTGACGATGAGCGGTGCCTTGGGCACCGGAAGCTGGGCGTCCCCGTACAGGCCGTCGTACTCGGCCTGGTTCATGAAGATCAGGTCCACGCTGTCGCACACCTCGCGCGAGGTAGTGGGATAGGTGGCCACGTAGTGCTCGAACATGTCGGCCGAGATGTGCGCCCGGCAGCCGCGCTCGTGCAGGTACTCCAGCCAGGTCAGCTGCTGATCCGGCGGCGCGGTGCCGAGGTGGATGTGATCCGCGTCCAGGTAGCGTGCGGGGAAGGTCCCGGTCTGCACGGCGGCCGCGACGCCGAGTTCGGCGCTGAACGAGCGGGTCCCGTCGTCGAACTCGCGGATCCGGAGCTTGGCGGACGGGCCGGGCAGTTCGGTGACGCCATCCATATCGACCCGCCGGCTCCGCAGCGGGGTGAGGTCGAAGTCCTTCCCGACCGCGGCCACCAGACCGGCCCGGTCGCCGATGAGCGTCCCGGCGCTGGCGGCTACCGCGTAACCCGAGCCGCCCGCAGACGTCCAGCTGACGGCGCCGGCGTGCACGATCGACGTGCCCACGTGGCCGACGACGACCAGCTCCGGACCCCGCTCCTTGGGCCCGCCGTTACCTTCCGCACCCCGCATTTCGCACTCCCATGCAGGCCACCAGCGGACGCGCCATCTGATTACCGGCTGTACTGGTGGCTTCCTACCATAGTGCGCACTTTGCCTGCTGACCAGCATCGCCGAGACTCTGTGTCAGCCGATTAGAACAATCAGTGTCAGCGTGCTCGATGGTCGGAGCGATGAACTAGGCTGCGGCAGGAATTCGCGCAGCGGTCGTCGGCCTTAACGATGCGCTCGCCTAATGACGGCGGGCGGCGCCCTGCTGGTGCTGGGCCCGCTGGAACGAGTGGTGGTTCGCGGCGGGGGCGGGCTCGGCCGTGCCCCGGCTGGTGTACTCGTCCGGGGTCTTCAGGCTGCTGAGCTCGAAGTCGAAGCGGGCGTCGAGGGCGGTGGCCAGCGCGGCCAGCGTGCGAAGCGTCAGGTTCTCACCACCGCCGAGGATCTGGCTGATCCGCCCGGGTGAGACGCCCATCCGGGCCGCGAGTTCAGCCCGGGACAGGCCACACTCGCGCATATGGAAGGTGATCTCGTTGGTCAGCTGCGTGACCAGCCCGTGCATCTCGTCGTCAACCTTGGCCTCGATGGCCTTGTGGTCTGGTTTCTGCTGGTCACGTCCACGTCCGAAGACCATCCGTGCCTCCACTTGCTGCTGCCAGACCCTGTCGCGCCCGGTTCTCGTAGCCTTCAGTGTACTTAGGCTTAGCTAAACGTATAGCTATGACTAAAGTCTCGCCGACACGGGGGTCAGGGAACCTGCCCAGGGTGATCGTTACCGAAACGTTATCAAAGGTCGGCTGGATCCGCCCGGACCGTCTTCGCCGGAAAACGACGAATAACGCCAGGTTAACGCGATACCAGGACAAAACCTAGATAGATCCGTTATGGCCTGAAAGCATTATCCTCGGTATAGCGGCCATGGCCTGCGTACGCGCAGATGTAGGCGAGGGGCTTGGACATGCTTGGCTGGGTCGTGGGTGGGGTCGGCACATTCGTGGTGTCGCTGGTTTTCGCCTGCATGTTCCTGCAAATGCGGTGCCGTGGAATCGGCCCGCCGTTCGGCCCGCACGCCCGGCCGTGGGCCATCTTCATCGCGGTGGCCACGGCGCTGGTGTCGGCCGGCTTCGGGCTCCTGGTCCTGGCGGCCAGCCACGAGACCTCCGCCGCGCTAGCCGGACTCGTCGTGCCCGGCGGGCTCTGGCTTACCAGCGTGTCCCCGCCGCGCGACCGGCTCCGGAGCGGCTGGCTGACCCGGCCGCTCAGTGGCCTGTACGACGCCATGGGCGAGGACATGCAGGCCTGGTGCGACGTCAGGCGCCGGGCCGCGGCCGAAGAGCCGCCATGGATATCCGCCGCGGCGAAGTACTACTACGACCAGGTAAAAGGCCGGATAAAGGACCGGCGGGTGCTGGAAGAGCTCTGCGACTGGCGAGACTCGATAGTGCACAAGATAAACATCGTGCGGCTGATAAGCCTGGATACCACCCCGGCCCGGCTGCACGATGCGCTGCAGAAACATCCCTCCACGCAGAACCTGCGCCGGTACGCCGACGACGACCTGCCGCGGCTGGCCCGCCGGCTGGAGAGCGACGCGACCAACGAACTGGACCTGTTCCTCGCCAGCGTGTACCGGCTCGGCTACCACAAGCTGCTGATCTACCCGTTCCGGCCGTCGGTGCACCGCTCGCCGCGGGCCAGTACGCCGCGGTGAAACCCAGTACGCCGATGTGAAATAGGACAGGCCCGCGCGCGGTTGCACACATGGCGCCCCACGCGCCGCGCGCCCGCATCCAACGGGCCGCGCCTCTTAGTGAAGGAGCTAACGTGGCGGACACCTACCGCAAGGATCCCGAGGCCATCGCCCAGCTGACCCCGGAGCAGTACCGGGTCACCCAGGAGGCTGCAACCGAGGCCCCGTTCAGGAACGAGTACTGCGACAACAAGGAAGCGGGCATCTACGTCGACATCGTGTCCGGCGAGCCCCTGTTCGCTTCGGTCAACAAGTACGACAGCGGCTCCGGCTGGCCGAGCTTCACGGTGCCAATCGAGAAGGACAACGTGATCGAGCACTCCGACAGGAGCTGGGGTATGACCCGGACCGAGGTCCGTTCGGCCCACGGCGACAGCCACCTCGGGCACGTGTTCCCCGACGGCCCGCCCGCCGAGGGCGGCCTGCGCTACTGCATCAACTCCGCGGCGCTGCGCTTCGTCCCGCTCGATGACCTCGAGAAGGAAGGCTACGGCGACTACCGCAAGCTCTTCGAGGACGGAGCACAGTCATGAGCACGGAGAAGGCAATCCTGGCCGGCGGCTGCTTCTGGGGCGTGCAGGAACTCGTCCGCAAGCTCCCCGGCGTTATCTCGACCCGGACCGGTTACACCGGCGGCGAGGTGCCCAACGCCACCTACCGGAACCACCGCGGCCACGCCGAGGCCCTGGAGATCATCTTCGACCCAGAGAAGATCTCCTACCGGGACCTGCTGGAATTCTTCTTCCAGATCCACGACCCGTCGACGAAGAACCGGCAGGGCAACGACATCGGCGATAGCTACCGGTCGGCCATCTTCTACCTCAGTGACGAGCAGAAGAAGGTCGCCGAGGACACCATCGCCGACGTCGACGCGTCCGGCCTGTGGCCGGGCAAGGTCGTCACCGAGGTGACGCCGGCCGGCCCGTTCTGGGAGGCCGAGCCCGAGCACCAGGACTACCTGCAGCACTACCCGAACGGGTACACCTGCCACTTCGTCCGCCCGGGCTGGAAGCTGCCGCACCGCGCCCAGCAGGCCGAGGCAGGGCAGAAGACCAGCTAGGCGGAGAACCCGACCGAATCGACGGCGCCCCGGTCTTCCGGGGCGCCGTCGACGTATGTCACGGTGTTCGTGGCCACCGCCGGGACGCGCGGGCCGGGCAGCACGATGCCGGCCAGGTTCAGCGGGTCGGCGGCGGACAGCGTGACGGTCTCCCCGGTCCGCGGCCGCTTCCTGATCTCTCGCAGCATGCCCACCGCGTCGGGGTGCGCGAACTGCTCGCCGCTGAAACCGTGCACGAACCGGCCACCGCAGATCGTGCCGCGGGCCTCCATCCGGCGTAGCGCCCACAGCACCTCGCGCCACGGCACGGCCAGGTTCTCCCGGGCCAGCAGGTCGCGGAACACCACGCCCCAGCGGGCCGCGAGCTGCTCGGCCACCGCCTCGGCCAGGTCGTCCGGGTCGCAGTCGGCGGGGGGCGCGGGCAGCAGCGACCAACGGCCGGCCGTCCGCGAGCTGAGCTGGCTGCCGCGCCGGAGTCGGCGCCGGCCGGGCGCGTTCTGCATCGCGCGCCGGGCGAACAGCGTCCGGACGGCGCGGAAGCCGTCCGCGGTGACCAGGCCGCGGGCCACCCCGTCCCACAGCGCCTCCTCCACCTCGGAGGGCAGCCGGCCGGTCAGCGATTCCAGGTCGGGCGGGAACAGCGCGCCGCGCTGCCGGAGCGCGTCCAGGACGTCGCTCGTGCTGCCCGGTCCCGGTTCGGCGGGCCGGTGCTCGCCGCGGGCCGCCCGCAGCAGCCACGGCAGGTCGTCGCGGATGGTCAGGGTGACCGGGGTGGCCCGGGACGGGGCGCCGGCCCGCCGGGGCGGTTCGTCCGCCTCGCCGCGGACCGAGAGCCGGCCCCAGGCGACGCCGCCGTCCAGGCATACCTCGTCCAGCCACTCCCGCCGGTATCCGGTCACCCGGGCCGGGAACACGGCCTTCTCCCAGGCCCCGGCGGCCAGCTCGAAGCCCTGCAGCTGCTCCACCACGGCCAGCACGCCGCGGCTGCCCTCCCGCCTGGTGTCGGCGGTGACGTGCTGCCAGCGCAGCAGGAACCGGAGGAAGTCGCGGGCCGTGACCGGCTCGACCTCGCGCCGTTTGCGCTGCCTGGTGTACGCGTGGATGCGGGTCAGCACCCGCCGCGCGCACCACTGCTCGGGCCCGTTGACTCCGTCCGGGTCGGTAAACCGGCCGCGCAACGCGAAGCCCTCGTTCTCCAGCCGGATCAGGGCCATGCTCACATCCGCCACGCCCAGCGACGTCGCCCGGGCCAGCTCCCCGGCCGTAGCCGGCCCCGACACGTCCAGGTGGCCGCGCAGCATCTCCGCCGCCACGGTCTCGGCGTCCATGGGCTTGACCCGCGGCAGAGGCGCCATCGCGAAGGTCCACTCGGCGGGGTACAGGCCGGCGAGAAGCGGCACCCGTTCGGCAGCACACCACAGGCCAGCCGGCAGCCTGGCCGCCCGCCCGGCCGCCGCGAGCTCGGCGAACCAGGCGCCCCACTCCGGCTGCGGCCGCATCAGGTACAGCGTCATCAGCAGGTCGTGCAGCTCGTCCGCGTCCCGCGGCTGCGGCCGGATCTGCTCCCTGACCTTCTCGATCGCGTCCGGGTCGAGCCGGGCCAGGTCGCGGGCCTCCACCGGCAGCCCGCGGGGGACCGCCACCTGACGGCTCCGGCGGTTTCCGGCCTCCGTCTCGTCGTCCAGGTAGGTGAACGGCGGCCCGTTCAGGATCTCGTGGGCGAGCACCGATGGCTCGACGGTGTCCCGGGTGATGACGGCGATCCGGCCCGCCTCGATCCCGGCCACCAGTTCCCGCAGCCCTTCGATGTCCATCGCCTCGTGCAGGCAGTCGTCCAGGGTCTGCCGGACCAGCGGGTGATCGGGGATCTCCATCGGCCCGGGCGCCACGTTCTCCTGGCACGCGGCCAGCACCGGGAACACCGCCGCCATCAGGTCGTCGGCCTCCATCCGCTGGATGGCCGGCGGGTTCTTCCGCCCGCCGCGCATCCGCAGGATGGTCAGCGAGGTGTTCAGGTTCCACCGCCAGCGGGCCTGGAACAGCGGCGCGGTCAGCACGGCCTGCCGCACGACCTGCTCCACGGTCTTGGAGGCCAGGAACTTCGGCACCTGCTCGAGCGGGAAGCTGTGCTGCGGCCCGAGCGACAGCAAAATGGCGTTGTCGCTGGCCGCCGCCTGCAGCTCGAAGTCGAACGTGACGCAGAACCGCTTGCGCAGCGCCAGGCCGAACGCCCGGTTCACCCGCGCGCCGAACGGCGCGTGCCCGACCAGCTGCATGCCGCCGGCCTCGTCGAAGAAGCGCTCCAGGATGATGGCGTCCATGGTGGGCAGCGCGCCGAGCGCGGCCAGCCCGGCCCGCAGGTAGGCCACGATGATCTCGGCCGCGGCCCGGCCGACCCCGCACTCCTCCTCGAGCCATTTCCTGGCCTCGGCGGGCTCGCGGTCCGCGACAGCCTGTCGCAGCGCCGAAACCTCCTCGGACAGCTCACGGGTCCGCCCGGGCGCCTCGCCCTGCCAGTGCGGCACCGACGGCGGCGCGCCGTGCGCGTCGATCACCCGGACGGTGCCCGGCTCCACCCGGCGGATGCGCCAGGAGTGGGTGCCGAGCAGGAACACGTCGCCCGGCCTGCTCTCCACCGCCCACTCCTCGTGGACCGTGCCGATCTGGACCTCGTCGGGCTCGGCCACGACCCGGAAGTCGCCGAGCTCGGGGATGGCGCCGCCCGAGGTCAGCGCGGCCAGCCGGGCGCCCCGGCGGGCCTTGACCGTGCCGTTTACCTGGTCGCGGTGCAGGTAGTAGGCACGCCGGCCGCGTCCGGTGCGGATCCCTTCGGCCAGCAGGCCGGTGATGTCCTCGAAGTCCTCGGCGGACAGGTCGCGGAACGGCGCCGCCTGCCGGGCCAGGCCGAGGAGTCCGCCCTCGGCCCACGCCTCGGCGGCCGACTCGGCCACCATCTGCTGGGCCAGGATGTCCAGCGGCCGTTCCGGGATGACGATGGCATCCAGCCGCCCCTGGCGCGTGCCGCGCAGCAGCGCGGCGCACTCCACCAGCTCGTCCCGGGTGGTCGGGTACAGCCGCCCGGACGGCGTCCCGGTGCGGGTGTGGTTGGAGCGGCCGACCCGCTGCAGGAAGGTGGCGAAGCTGCGCGGCGAGCCGATCTGGCACACCAGCTCCACCGGCCCCACGTCGATGCCGAGCTCGAGCGAGGCCGTGGCCACCAGGGCCCGCAGGTCCCCGGCCCGCAGCCGCGCCTCGACCCGCTGCCTGCGACCGCGGGACAGCGACCCGTGGTGCGCGGCCACCTGGGCCCCTACCTCGTCGCCGAGCCGTTCGCCCAGCTGGTGGGCGACCCGCTCGGCCATGCTGCGAGTGTTGACGAACACCAGTGTGGTCCGGTGGCTGGTCACGTGGGCCGCGATCATATCCAGGATCTGCGCCGTCTGCTCCGCCGTGGGGACCGCGCCAAGCTCGTCGTCAGGCAGTTCCAGGGCCAGGTCGAGTCGCCTGCGGTGACCGGAATCCACGATCGCGCAGCGGGGCGTCCCGTCCGCGTTGTCCCGGTCCGGGCCCGCGCCGACCAGCAGCCGGGCGATCGCCTCGATCGGCCGCTGGGTAGCGGACAGGCCCACCCGCTGCACCGGCTGTGCGGCGACGTGCGCCAGCCGCTCCAGGGTGAGGGTCAGGTGCGAGCCGCGCTTGTTGCCGGCCACCGCGTGGATCTCGTCCACGATCACGGTGCGGGCGCTGCGCAGCATGGCCCGGCTCCGTTCGGCGGTCAGCAGCAGGTAGAGCGACTCCGGCGTGGTGATCAGGATGTCCGGCGGATGCTTGAGCATGGCGGCCCGCTCGGCCGCCGCCGTGTCGCCGGTCCGGACCGCGACGCTGATGGCCGGCCCGGTCAGCCCGAGCCGCCCGGCCGCCGCGGCGATCTCCCGCAGCGGTGCCTCCAGGTTCTGCTGGATGTCGGTGGCCAGCGCCTTCAGCGGCGACACGTACACCACCTGCGGCCCGGACCCGGCCGGCGTCGCCTCTTCGTCCGGCGGTGCCCCGGGCTCGTGCCCGCAGTACAGGTCGTGCGCGCAGCACAGATCCTGGGCGCGGTAGAACCGGTCGATGCAGACCAGGAAGGCCGCCAGCGTCTTGCCGGACCCGGTGGGCGCCGCGATCAGCGTGTGGCGGCCCGCGGCGATCTCCTGCCACCCCGCGGCCTGCGGCTCGGTCGGCCCGGCCGGGAAGCGGCCCTCGAACCAGGCACGCACGGCGGGATGGAACGACTCGAGCACCCGCCCACGCTACCTCCGGCCTCCGACATTCCTCCCGGCGTGTCCACCACGCCTTAGCGAACCGCCAGCGGCCGCCTGGTCAGCGCCCAGCTCTACGCGGACACGGCCGCTGTCCGCAGCAATGCGGCCTGACCGGCTTCAAGCGCTCCGCGGTGGCTCACCCGAGTCAGCGGGTTGGGCGGAGTGCGGCGACGTAAATTGCCGCCGGGTTGCCGGGCTGCCAGCCGGGCAGCGGGTCGATCATATCGACGTAGACGAAGCCGTTGCGCTCCCAGAAGGCCCGGGTGGCCTCGTAGGGACGGTAGCCGGAGGAGCGGTCCAGGGTCTTGGCCTCCACGACGCTTATCCCGTCGGCGCCCAGGTGGTCCAGGACGTGGCCGAGCAGCGTGGTTCCGTGCCCGCGGCCGCGCCGGGCCGCGTCGACGGCGATCCACAGGATCTCCGCGCCGCCGGATGATTTCCTGGCGGCTATCGCGAAGCCGGCGACCGTCCCGGAATCGGTGATGGCCCAGGCCTGGTGCCTGGCGGCATCGTGCTCGACCTTGTCGGGCACATCCTCGGTGAAGTAGTCCGGAAGCCCCCGGACGATGGCCGTGGCGACGGGAGCGTCCCCGGCCTGGAATGGGCGGACGGCAGACATGTGATTCATCGTGCCAGCGCCTACCGCCAGGCCGCGATCCATTTACTGGCGGCGGTTGTGGCGCTGGACGGCCAGGGCGTGGGCGTCGGTGAGCAGGGAGCGGGCAGCCGGTCGAGCGCCGTGTAGTCGAACCGAACGGCCTGGGCGTCGTGCTCGCCCGGCGGGTACCCGGTCAGCTTCTCGAACGCGGTCCGGCCCACCGCGATGTTCAGACGGAACACGCCGGGGCGGTTCAGGTCCGAAGCGGTGTCCCACCCGTCGTAGTCCTGGGTGACGATGGTGGCGAAGGGCATCCGGCGGCTGGCGGCGTCGTCCTCCGGGTCGCAGAAGAAGAACGAGTCGCCCCAGGCGGCTTCGGGGGCGCCGTTCGCCTCGCTGGCCGTGACGGCAGCGACGCCGGGCAGGCTGGCGACGAACGCGATGATCTCCTCTGCGGTCATACCGTCAAGTTTCTCAACTCGCACGCCCTCATCGCGGGTGCGTCAAAGTGAGGCAGGGCGGAAACCAGGGCCGTTCGGGATCTGGGTAGGCCTGTATCCGTGACCCCGAGCATCGCCCAGTTCATGCGGGACAGCTACCGCCCCAGCAGCCACCGGCCCGGCGCGATGAGCTTGCGGGCCGCGGGCGGCCCCCACGAACCCGGCGGGTAGGACGCGACCCGCGGCGGGTCCGTCAGCAGCGGCGTGACCGTCTTCCACGCCGCGGCCAGCCCGTCCGGGCGGGTGAACAGCGAGCGGTCGCCGGTCAGGGCGTCGTGGATCAGCCGGACGTACGGCGGCAGCGGGTCCGCCTTGTCCAGGCTGGACAACGGGAGCGACACCATGCCGTGGTCCAGGTCGAGGCCGGGACCGGGCTTCTTGGCCACCAGGTCAAGGCCGATCTCGCCGTCGCCAGCCATCGAGAAGGCCAGCACGTTGCCCGCGCCGGGCAGCTGCCCGGCCAGCGGGCCGGCCGGCTCGCGCAGGACCAGGCTGACCCGCTGCCTGCTTTCCGCCAGCCGCTTGCCGGTGCGCAGGTAGAACGGCACGCCGCGCCAGCGCGGGTTGTCGATCCACAGCCGCGCCGCCACGTACGTGTTCTGGGCGGACTTGGCCGCCACCCCGGGCACCTTGCGGTAGCCGGTGAACTGGCCGAGCACCACCTCGGCCGGGTCGAGCCGCCGGAACGACTTGATCACCTTCTCCCGGGCGGCCTGCAGGTCCAGCGCGCCCAGGCTGGCCGGCGGCTCCATCGCCACCTCGGCGGCCACCTGGAACAGGTGCGTGACGAGCATGTCCAGCACCGCGCCGGTGGCGTCGTAGAACACCGAACGGTCGGTGATGCCGAGCTTCTCCGGCACGTCGATCTGCACTGACTCGACGTGCCGGCGGTTCCACATCGCGTCGAACAGGCCGTTGGCGAAGCGCAGCGTGTGCAGGTCCTGGGTGGCCTCCTTGCCCAGGAAGTGGTCGATCCGGTAGACCTGCTGCTCGTCCAGGACCGAGTGGACGACCCGGTCCAGCCGGCGGAACGACTCCGGTGACGTGCCGAACGGCTTCTCGTACACCACCCTGGCGTTCCTGGCCAGCCCGTGCTGGCCGAGCGCCCTGGTCAGCTCCTCGAACGCCACCGGCGGCACCGCCAGGTAGTGCACGAGCTGCGGGTCGCCGCCCAGCGCCTCGCGCGCCTTGGCCAGGTCGTCCAGCAGGCTGCCGGGACTGTCGCTGGTGAAGCCGCCGCCGGCGAAGAACACCCGCTCGGCGAACGCCTTCCACTCCTTCTTGGCCGGCCTCTCGGCGAACTCGGTGAGCGCGTCCCGTACGTGCTTACGGAAGTCCTCGTGCGCGATGTCGCCGCGGCCGTTGCCGACCAGCAGCCACTGCTTCGGCAGCAGGCCTTCCTGGGCGAGCCGGTAGAAGGCCGGCAGGACCAGCCGCTTGGCCAGGTCGCCGGTCGCGCCGAACAGGACAAAGACCGTCGGCCCCAGTTCGGGGTTGCTCTTCTTCGTGGCTGGCATGCATGCCAACCTACGTGACCGCCCTGGCGGGAGCCGGTCTAGGGTGGGGACGACGCCAGATCGAAGACGCCTGAAGACCGAGACCGATGAGGAGTACCCATGCCGACTCGCACCGCACGCACTGGCTGGACCGGGACCCTGGAGCAGGGTGTGGGCAAGGTCGAGCTGACGAGTTCCAAGATCGGCACCTACGAGGTGTCCTTCCCCAAGCGGGTCGCCGACGACGCCGGGGGAACCACCAGCCCGGAGGAGCTCATCGCGGCCGCCCACTCGGCCTGCTACGCCATGGCGCTGTCCGCGGAGGTCGGCCAGGCCGGCGGGACCCCGCAGGCGCTGGACGTTCAGGCCGACGTGACGCTCGGGCCCGACCCCGCGGGCGGCTTCAAGCTCACCGGGATCAAGCTCACCGTCCGCGGCGAGGTGGACGGCCTGAACGCGGAGCAGTTCGCCCAGGCCGCGCAGACAGCCAAGGAAGGCTGCCCGATCAGCAAGGCGCTCGCCAGCGTGGACATCACGCTGGACGCTGCCCTCGAGGAGTAGAGCCCTCGAGGAATAACAGGGCCAGGCCGCCGTCGACCGGGACGACCGCCCCGGTCATGGCGCTGCCGCCGTCCCCGGCCAGGAACGCGATGACCGCGGCCACCTCGGCCGGGGACACCAGCCGGCCCAGCGGCTGCTGGGCCGCGAAGGTCCCGGCCGCGGGCAGGCCGTAGAGCCGGGCGCTCTCGTCCAGCATCGGGGTTTGCGTCGAGCCCGGGCTGACCGCGTTCGCCGTGATGCCGGTGCCGCCGAGTTCGGCGGCCAGCGCGCGGACGAATCCGGTCACCCCGGCCTTGGCCGCGCAGTAGGCGGCGAGCATCGGCAGGCCGCGGGTGGCGGCGGCCGAGGCGACGGCGACGAACCGGCCGCGGCGCGGCTCCGGGCGGCGGAGCAGGGCCGGCACGGCCACCCGGGCCAGGTTCAGCACGCCGCCGAGGTCGACGTCGAGCACCGCCCGTTCCTGTCCGGGCGGGACCTGCCAGGCCGGGACCCCGCCGGCGATGACGCCCGCGGCCGCGATCGCCGCATCCAGGCCGCCCCAGCGCTCCCCGGCCAGCCGGACCGCCGCGGCCAGCGCATCAGGGTCCCGCACGTCGGCCTCGACCGCCACCGCCCCGGGAACCACCGCGACCACCCGTTCCAGTTCGGCCCGCGATCCCAGCGGGCACGGCAGCGCCGGGTCGTCGGCGCACCGGTCCACCGCGACCACCCGCCAGCCATCCGCGGCCAGCGCCGCGACCGTGGCCGCGCCGATGCCCCGCGCCGCGCCCGTGACGAGCGCGACCCTGGGGACCTCCGTCCCATCGACGGACACGGGCAGCTCCTTAATAGGTGAAGATCGCGCCCAGGGCGGCGGCGACGTCGGTGTAGGCGCCGATCCGGCGGAGCCGTCCGTGGCCGCGGCGGGCCAGCTCGCGGGCGAGTTCGGCGTCCTGCTCGCCCGAGGTGTCGAGCAGCACGTCCAGCCGCGGCAGCCGGGCCGCGAACGGCCGCGGGTCCGGCCCGGCGTTGTGCACGCAGTCGGACAGCAGCACCGCTCGCGCGTCGCGGGCCGGCACCCGGGCCAGCTCACGCGCTGCCACCTGCAACGGCCAGGCGATATTGGTCAGCCCCTTAGCCGGGATGCGCAGCATCGTATCGAGCAGCGCCTGCGGCGGCACGTGCTGGCCCAGCCGGCTCAGCACGGCCGCGTCGGACCAGAACGCGATCACCGCGAGGTCGTCCCGGCTCAGCTCGGCGGCCAGCGCGCCGACGGTGGCGGCGGCGGTGCGGACCCGCTCGCCCCGCATCGAGCCAGACACGTCGGCCAGCAGCAGCACGCTGCGCCTGGTCCTGACCCGCTCCCGGACGATGATGTCGTCCTCGTCCGGCAGCGGGTGCTCCACCAGCTGCGCCACGGTCCGGTCCAGGTCGATGTCGTCCGAGCCACCGCGGTACCGCAGGCTGGCCAGCTCGCCCAGGCCGCGCCGCGCGGTGACGTCCCGGCGTGGCCGGGGCACCGCGAGCCGGGCGGCGATCCGCCGGGCGCGGCGCAGCGCCTCCGGGTCGGGCCCCTCGCCGTCACCGATGGCGGAGAACCCGGCCCGTTCGGTAGTCATGGCGGGCCCGCCGCTGCCGGCCCGCGGCCCGCCTGGGCGGCCACCCCCGTCACCGGTCAGGACCAGGCCCCCGGCCCCGCCCCGGCCGCCCGCCTCGAGCAGCCGCGGCTCCGCCTCGAGCTGCTTGGGCCGCCGCCGCAGCGGCGCCAGCCCCGGAAGCCGGGCCGGCCGGCCTGGGCGGCGCAGCGGCGAGTCGGCCGTCACTGCTCTTCAACCAGGCGCCGCCGCGGCCGGCGCGAGGATGAACTGGTCCTCCCAGATCTGCCGGAGCACCGCCTCCGGCGTCGCCTCGACGGTCTCGTCCAGGAAGATCCGGCCGGACAGCGCGACCACCATCGCGTCGTACACCAGCTCGGCGTATTCCCCCGGGCCGCGTAGCTCCAGCAGCTGCCCCGCGACCAGGGTGAGGTCGATGGCGCCGCGTACGCTGCTGCCCTGCCGGATGTCCGGGTGCTCGCGGGTGGCCCGGGTCACCGCCACGGCGTCGGCAACCAGCCGCTGGTACAGCTCGGGGGCGACCGATGGCAGCGGCGCCCGCAAGGCCACGATGCCGCGCTCGGCCGCCGCGTCCTGGTAGCCGATGGCCAGCCGGCAGATGCGGTCGTGCACCGACGTGGACAGCCGGGTCGTGCCCACGTTGTCGTACGGGTTCATGGACGCGACCACCCGGAACGTGGGCGCGGCCGTCACGATCCCGGCGGTGGGCACCGCGACCTGCCGTTCCGCCATCGCGGTCAGCAGCGTGTTGAGGGTGTCTTCCGGCGCCCGGTTGAACTCCTCGATGTACAGGAAGCCGCCGTCGCGCATCGCCTGCAGCAGCGGCCCGTCGACGAAGTTGTCCGGGCTGTAGTCCTCGCGCAGCACCCGGGCCGGGTTGTGGTGGCCGATCAGCTTGGACGGGGTGAGGTCGGCGTTGCCCTCGACGAAGACCAGCGGGATGCCCCATTCGGCCGTGATGGCCCGCAGCAGGGTGCTCTTGCTGGTCCCCGGCGGTCCTTCCAGGATGATGTCGCGGCCCGCGGCCACCGCCGCGAGCACGAGGGTGAGCTCGCGCTCGCGGCCGACCAGGTGCGCGGCGACCCGGTCGTAGACCGCCGCCAGGCTCGGGCCTTCGGTCATCTGATCGTGTTGCCCGCGTCGACGGTGAACTCCAGGCCGGTGACGTAGCGGGCCTCGTCCGAGGCCAGGAACAGCACCGCGTTGCTGATGTCGCGCGGGTCCACGACCTCGACCGGCAGCGTGTTCATGTAGATCGGGCCGAGGTTGGGGTCCCGGTTGATGAGCGGCTCCAGGCCGCCCAGGCCGGTGCCCATCGGGGTGTCCACCCCGGTCGGGTGCACGGTGTTGACCCGGATGCTGTGCCGGGCCAGCTCGTTGGCCATGTTCCGGGCGATGCCGACCACGCCGTGCTTGGCCGCCACGTACGGGGCCAGGTAGGGCAGCCCCTTGATGCCCGCCGTGGAGCTGGTGCAGATGATCGATCCGCCGCCGGCCGCGATCAGGTGCGGCACGCTGACCACCATCGTGTTCCAGACCCCGGTCAGGTTGGTGTCCAGGGTGTCCTGCCAGACCTGCGGGGTCACCTCGTCCCAGCTCTGGATGGTGCAGATGCCCGCGTTGGCGCTGACGATGTCCAGCCGGCCGAGCTGGGCCACCCCGTCGTCGACCACGGCCTTCAGGGCGCCGGCGTCGCGCACGTCGGCCACCGTGGCCACGATCCGCCGGTCCAGCGCCTCCACCGCCGTGACCGTCTCGGCCAGGTCCGCCTCACTCGCCAGCGGGTACGGCACGTTGCCATAGTCGCGGCAGATGTCGATCGCGATGATGTCGGCGCCCTCCTCGGCGAGCCGGATCGCGTGCGCGCGGCCCTGCCCCCGCGCGGCCCCGGTGATGAAGGCGACCTTGCCTGCTACTCGTCCAGCCATGCCTGTCCTTACTTCTTGTTGGTGAAGCCCGCGTCCACGGGCAGCGTCACGCCGGTGACGTAGCGGGCGTCGTCGGAAACCAGCCACAGGATGGCGTTGGAGATGTCCGCCGGCTCGACCATGTCGACCGGGAGCGCGTTGGCCATCGCCTGGGACAGGCTGGGGTCAGACTCGAGGAAGGCCTGCATGATGTCGTTCACCACCATGGGCGTGTTGACCCCGGTCGGGTGCACCGAGTTCACCCGGATGCGGTGCGGGGCCAGGTAGTTCGCGTAGGAGCGCATCAGCCCGACCACGCCGTGCTTGGAGGCGGTGTAGCCGAGGCCGCCGCGGCCCGAGCCGCCGATTCCGTTGATCCCGGCGGTGGAGCTGGTCAGCACGATCGCGCCGCCCGCGCCCCGCTCGATCATCGACGGGATCGCGATCTCCACCGTGTTGAAAACCCCGGTCAGGTTGACGTCGATCACGTCCTGCCAGGCCTCGTGCGGCTCCTCGCCGAGCGACATCGGCGCGATACCCGCGTTGGCCAGGACGATATCGACCGGCCCGAGTTCGGCCGCGCCGGCCTCGAAGGCCGCGCGCAGCCCGGCCTCATCCCTTACGTCGGCCTGCCGGGCGACGATCCGCCGGTCCAGCGCCTCGACCTCCTTGGCCGTTTCGGCCAGGTCCTCGGGCGTGGCCATCGGGTAGGCCACGCTGCCGATCTGGGCGCAGATGTCGACCGCGATGATGTCCGCGCCCTCCTGCGCCAGCCGGACGGCGTGCGACCGTCCCTGGCCGCGGGCCGCGCCGGTGATGAAGGCAACCTTGCCTTCGAGCTTCCCAGCCACTTACGTCACTCCTTTCACACATGCTCGCGCGGGTCCCACCGTGCCCGACCCGGGGCCGGGTCAGGGACGGAAGCCGGCCAGCGGATTCTCGTCGCAGGCCCGGTCCGGTCGGTGCCGGACTGGTCCGGGGCCGGCCGGGCGGCGGCCGATGGTGACCGGCACCGGCCGGGAACGGTGCGAATGATTGCCGAACGGCCTGGGCACGGGGGCCCCGCCGACGGCCGCGAGCGCTCGCTCGCCGTGCCCCTTGACGCACTCCGGGTCGGGGCCGTCCAGCGGCAGCCCGGTGAAGAACTTGGCCGCCATGCACCCGCCGCGGCACGAGTCGTAGGCCGAACACGACTGACAGGCGCCTCCGGTCTGCGGCCGGCGCAGCCCGGCGAACAGCTCGGAATCCCGCCAGACCGAGGCGAAGCCGCCGGGGCCGCGGACGTTCCCGGCCAGGAAGTTCTCGTGGATGGCGAACGGGCACGCGTAGACGTCGCCGACCGGGTCGATCAGGCAGACCACGCGGCCCGCGCCGCACAGGTTCAGGCCGGGCAGCGGGTCGCCGTAGGCGGCCAGGTGGAAGAACGAGTCGCCGGTCAGCACCTGCTCGCCGCGGGCGGTGAGCCAGTCATAGAGCTGCCGCTGCTGGCTCGCGGTGGGGTGCAGCTCGTCCCAGACGTCCGCACCGCGGCCGGACGGCCGCAGCCGGGTCAGCCGCAGCTGCGCGCCGAACCGTTCGGCGATCGCCAGGAAGTCATCCAGCTGGCCGGCGTTCTGCCTGGTCACCACCACCGAGATCTTGAAGCCCTCGAACCCGGCCCGCGCCAGGTTCTGCATCGCCCGCAGCGCGGTGGCGTACGAGCCCGGGCCGCGGATTTTATCGTTGACCTCGGCGGTCGCGCCGTCCAGGGAGATCTGGACGTCCACGTAGTCGCTGGCGGCCAGGCTTCCGGCTCGTTCCGGGGTGATCTTGATCCCGTTGGTGGAGAACTTGACCCCGACGCGGTGCGCGGTGGCGTAGTCGACCAGGTCCCAGAAGTCGGGCCGGACCGTGGGCTCGCCGCCGCCGATGTTCACGTAGAACACCTGCATCCGCTCCAGCTCGTCGATCACCGCCCGGCACTCGGCGGTGGTCAGCTCACGCGGGTCGCGCCGCCCCGAGCTGGACAGGCAGTGCACGCAGGCCAGGTTGCACGCGTAGGTCAGTTCCCAGGTCAGGCAGATCGGCGCGTCCAGGCCGTACTGGAACTGCTCGACCAGCGGCAGCGCCGTCATCGGGCCTCCCGCGGGCGGATCATCTGGGAACTGGCCAGCGTCTGCAGGGCGGTGGCGTAGGCGGGCAGTTCGGCCGGGGTCAGGCCGGCCCGGCGGCAGGCTTCCCGCGCGCTGGGCGCGTCGCCGAGCGTCTTGACGACGGTGAGCAGCGCGGGGCTCTTGAGGAACGACAGGCGGCGGGTACCGAAGTGGTAGAGCAGCGCACCGAACCGTTCCGGCCGGACCGACACCTGCGGGTGCAGCTGCCAGGGGCGGTCGAGGTCGAAGGACTCCGCCGCCCGCGGCGGTGTCTCAGTAAACACCGCACATGCCGTCGATGGAGACCTCTTCCACCAGCAGCTCGGCCTCTGTTAGCTCTGTTAGCCCTGTTAGCTCGCTCTGGGCCAGCCCGGGTTCCGCGGCCGGGACCTCGATGACGTCGGCGGTTGCGACACGCTCGCTCATGGCACGCTCCCTAGCTGCGCAGACGTGGACAATGAATGCGGCGGCACCATTTCCGTCACGCGGTGACGAATATAATTCGCATGTTAACGTCACCTTGTGCCATAAGCAAGGCTTGTCCCGGAGGCAGCGGTGTTGACCAGCAAGACGGCGGAGGTAGCGGGCGGGCGGCGTGGCCGGCCGCCCGGTACCAGCCGGCGCGAGCTGGAGCTGATCGCGCTGCGCCTGTTCACCGAGCAGGGCTTCGACAACACCACCATCGAGCAGATCGCGGCCGAGGCCGGCGTCAGCAAGCGGACGTTCTTCCGCTACTTCGGCTCGAAGACCAGCGTGCTGTGGAGCGAGTTCGACCACGAGGTGGACGTGATCCGGGCGGCGCTGGCCGGGGTGCCGGCCGGGGTGCCGATGATGGACGCCATCCGCCGGGCCGTGGTCGCGGCCAACCACTACGGGCCGCAGGACGTCCCCGAGCTGCGGATGCGGATGAACCTGATCGGCAACGTGCCCGCGCTGCAGTCCAGCGCCGCCGTGCACTATGACGCGTGGGAGCGGGCCATCAGCGACTTTGCCGCGACCCGGACGGGCCAGCCCGCCGAGTCGCTCTACCCGCTCGCCGTCGGCCGCGCCACCCTGGCCGCCTGCCGCGCGGCCTACGACCGCTGGTCCGCCCGTGCCGACGCCGACCTGACTTTTTACCTGGACGCCGCCCTGGCCGCCCTGGCGGCGGGCTTCGACCCGGACACGATCCGGGCCAGCGCCCAGGCGCTCGGCCAGGACTTCCCCCGCCGCGTCAGCACCTGACCTTGCCCCGCCGCCGCGGCCGCCGCCCGGGTGGGGCACCCGGCCAGCCGCGGCCGCGTCCGCCAGCCGCGCCCGGCCCGTAGTCCTGGCGCGCCCGGCCCGTAGTCCTGGCGCGCCTGGCCCGGAGTCCCCGCGCCCGGCCCGTTTCCCGCTCGGCGTCGGTCCCATCAGCACTTCCAGCCCGGCGAATCCCGCCGTCCCCAGCAGCGCCCAGATCGCAAGCGGTGCCGATTCAATGGTTGGCCCTCTCTACCGCATCTATCCGGTAGAGAGGCCCATCCATTGACTCTTGTGGCGTGGCCAAGGCTCCCGAGCACAGGGTCGCTGGCCCGCCGCTGCCCCCGTACGCGGCGGGCCGCGTGTCTTACCTCAGAGAGTCTTTCAGAGGTAACCCATCTAGGCAATGTATCCTCAGGAAGCTCTCAGCAGTTACCATAAAAGCGTGATTGAGGGTAACGAGCCGGGGTTGCCCACCGCGGGCGAGGACCCCGGTGACCGCGCGCCCGCGCCGGGCTCGCTGCGGCTGATCCAGGCCCTGGTGAACACGCTGAACGCCGAGACCGGGCGGGACCTGCTCGGCACCGCGCCCGAGGCGGCCCGGTGGCTCACCGAGGCCGGCTTGCTGCCGGCCGGGTCCGTGATGACCGGCGTCCAGCGGGCCGCGCTGGCGGAACTGCGCGAGGCGACCAGGCAGGTGCTCAGCGGCCACATCGAGCGGCGGGAGGACCCCGAGGCGGCCGGCAGGCTGACCATGGCGCTGGCCTCCTCCCGGCTGACCCTGGCGGTGGACCCGGTCGGCGGCGTGCGCCTGGTGAGCGCGGATCACGATCCGTTCAGCCGGGTCATCGGCGCCGTCGCCGCGGCGATCGCCGAGGCAGCCGCGACCGGCACCTGGGCCCGGCTCAAGTGCTGTCCCGGCCGGCGCTGCGGCTGGGCGTTCTACGACCGGTCCGCGTCGAGTCGGTCCCGGTGGTGCTCCATGCAGATCTGCGGCGCGCGCGCCAAGATGCGCGCCTACCGGGACCGGCTAGCTGAGTGACAGCTCCGAATCCGCTTCGAGGAGGTCGCATCGCGCCAGAGCGGGTAGACAATGTGAGCATGAGCAGTCAAGCGGGGGGGCGGAAGCGCGGTACGGTGCGGACCGCGGAAATCGATATAGCCGAGGCGAAGAAGGCCTTCTTCCTCATGGTCGGCTTCATCGCGCTGATCTGGGTGCTCCAGATCTTCAACTGGGCCAGCCACAACCGGCTCGACTACGACTACGGCATCCTGCCGCGCGACATCGGACGGCTGCCGCAGATCTTCTCGGCGCCGTTCCTGCACTTCTCCTGGGATCACATCGAGGGGAATTCAGGGCCGCTGTTCGTCTTCGGCCTGCTCGCCGCGTACCGCGGCGTGAAAAAGTTCCTCGGCGTGACGCTGATCGTCGCGGTCACCAGCGGCTTGGCGGTCTGGCTGTTCCAAGGCGGCAACGAGCTCACCGTGGGGGCCAGCGGCCTCGTCTTCGGCTACTTCGGCTACGTGCTGTCCCGGGGCGTGTTCGACCGGAACCTCATCGACGTACTCACCGCGCTGGTCATGGCACTGTCCTACGCCTACATCCTGACCGTGGCGATACCGGGTGCGCCCGGCGTGAGCTGGATCGGCCACCTGGGCGGGCTGATCGGCGGGATCGCCTCGGGCTGGATCTTCCGGACCAGGCGCACGGTCCCCGGGACGGTCCGGGGCAAGGTTCCCGGCGACCCCGGTGGCCGTCCGCCCGCCACCACGGTCGCGATACCCGCGGATAACCCGCGCGCGGACCTGCACAAGGAACTAGGCGACCTGGGCCTGTAGGTCCAGGCCGGCCGAGCTGACCAGGGAAGCCTCCAGCACGGCCTGCCTGCGCCGGGGATCCATCAGGTTGGCGCCCATAACGGCGAGTTCGCGCGGGCCTGGCGTCACGACCGTGACCCGCTTGCCCTGTGCGCCGAGCGCCCTCGCCTGGCGGAGCAGCACACCGGTGAACAGCTGCCTGATCCGGCGCTCGAAGCGCAGGTGCGGCTGAAGCGGATGATCGGGTTCGGTGCTGGCCATCGGCGCCAGCACGTACACCTCCTGCACGTCCGCGTTGGCCAGCGCGCCGAGCGAGGTGGCCGAGCGGACGCCCCCGTCCACATAACGTCGGCCGCCGATGCGGGCCGGCTCGTACCAGCCCGGTATCGAGCAGGAGGCGACCACGGCATCGGACAGCGACGCGGGTGGGGCGCCCGGACGGCCGAACAGCACCCGCTGCCCGGTGTCATAGTCCATGGCCGCAATCCAGGTGCGGCCGTCGGCCCAGCTCCCGGCGTCTTCCGGATGACGCTCCTGCAGCGCGCCGATCAGCGACCGGACCGCCGCGTGCCGCCCACGGCCGTGCGGCAGCCAGCCGCTCGCCCCCACCCAGGGCGGCACCTGGAGAAGCAGCGCCGCACGCGCCAGCGGCAGCGATCCGGGACGAAGCTGCGGCCACGGCGGCAGCGGCCCGTCCCGCTCGGCGAGCACCATGGATTCGCTCAGCGTCCCGGTGACGTCTCCGGCCTGCCAGGCCACGATCTCGTCCAGCGACGCACGGCAGCGCAGCGCGGCGGCCAGCACGCTGCCCGCGCTCGTCCCGACGAGGAGATCGACGCCGGCGGCGGGGAGCCGCTCGTGCAGCTGGACCAGCGCTCCGGTCATCCAGGCCGCGCCGAGCACGCCGCCCGCGCCGAGGACCAGGGCGGTCCGGGGACGGCCGCGGCCTATCACCCGATCAGGACCAAAGACCACAGCAGGCACATCTGCCTCCGCAACCAACCCGCACCGGATGATGAGGTTACCTAAGGGTAACTGTAAGAGGACACGAGAGCGGTGAATGATACAGCCGCGGAGGCGTCCGTTCACGGAGCCGAGGGCGGGACCGATGAGTTCCGGTCCCGGCAAGTGGTCATACCCTTCGACAGCTCCGCCCAGGACGAGAAGGAGGGTTTCCAGGTCCGAACTCGCCGCTAATCGCCGGGGAGACCGGGCAGGAACCGGCGTTCGCCCGGTTGCCTGACATCGGCCTCGACCTGGTGGGGCAGTCCGTACTCGACGGGCGGATCGTGCTGTCCGAGTACCGCCCGTTGGGCGCGCCCCCGTACGCCAGCTAGCCCAGGGCCCCGCCGACCACGCCGGTGACCGCGGCTGTCACCGCGCCGCCGGTGCTGGCCGCCGTGGTGCCGCCCGCACTGACCGTGCTGCCTACGGTGGTGGCTGCTCCGGACACCGCGCCAGTGACCGTGCTGCCTGCACTGGTCGCGGTGCTCGCCGCGGTGCTCGCCGCCTCGGCCGCCGCTGTACCCGCGATGCTGGCGCCACTCCCGGCCGGGCTGCTTGCTGTGCTGGCGGGGCTGCTCGCGGCGCTGGCCGCGTCGGCGTCGGCGGTCGCGGCGCTGGGCGACGGGGCAGCGGTCGCCGCGCTGGCCACGTCGGCCACCGCGTCGGTGGCCGCTCCGGCCGCGGCGTTGACGGTGCTGGTTGTGGCGGCCGTGGCGGTATCGGCAGCCTCGGTCACGGTGCTCGTGGTGCCGGTCACGGCACCAGCGCCGGTGCTGGCAAGGTCGGTGGCGGTGGTGCTGGCCGTGCTCGCCACCGCGGTCACGGTGGAGTTGGCTGTGTCGGCTACGCCGGTTACGGTCGTGCCAGCGGTGCTGGCCACGCCCGCGACGGTGGAATCGGCGGTGCTGGCCAAGCCCGCGACGGTGGCGGTTGCCGTGCTTGCGGTCCCGGCGACGGTGCTGCCGACCGTGCCGGTCACCCCGCTGATCGTGGAAGGCATAGCAACGGTCACGCCGCTGACCGTGCCGGTGACGCCGGATACCGTGGAGAGCGCGTTGCTGGTAACCCCGGTGACCGCGGCGGCCGCCGTGCCGGCCAGGCCAGTCACGGTCGCCCCGGCCGTACCCGCGAGCCCGGTCACGGCGCTTCCCGCCGTACCGCTGAGCCCGCTCACCGTATCGCCCACCGTGTCGGCCAGCGGGCCAGCGCCGGTTAGCGGCGCGGTGCCGATCATGGAAGCAGGGCCGGTCAAGGAAGCAGGGCCGGGAAGCGGACCAGCGGCCGCCACCGAGACGCCGCCGACCGGCGTACCGGACCCGGTCAGGATCCCGCCCGCGCCGCCTCCGCCTCCGCCCGCGCCGCCTCCGCGCCGGTCACCTGCGTGGTGGCCGGCCGGAGAACCGGAGTTCGCCGCCGGGTCGGCGGCCCGCACCGTGACGTGCGACGGGGCCGCGGGGAGGGGCGTCACGTTGACCGCGAACAGCATGCCGCCCGCCACGACCACGCTCGCCGCCGCGCCCGTGGCCGCGGTCACCGGATGCCAGCGCATGGCCCGCCAGTGCGCGGCCAGACCGGCCCGCACGGCGTGCCGCCCGCCGTGCAGCGCGGCGGACGTGCCGGCCAGCGCGATCGGGGCCAGGATGGTGCCAAGCTTGTGGTTGAGCTCGGATAGCTCGGTGAACAGGTCCTGGCAGGCCGGGCAGTGCCCGAGGTGGACCTGCATGGCCGCCTGGCGGCGCGGGCTCAGCCGGCCACGGGTCCCGGCGCCGAGGTCCTCGGCGTACGCCCGGCACGACGCCGGTATGTTCGTGCCGATGTGTTCCTGCAGGTAGGCCTGCCGGAGTCCCTCCCTGGCCCGCATCGCCAGCGCGGAAACCCCGTTGCCGGACAGGCCGAACACCGGCGCCACCTCGGCGGGCGCCCTGCCCTCCACCTCCAGGTGCCACAGCACCGCGCGCCACCGCTTCGGCAACCGGGAGAAGGCCCTGACGATCAGGCGAGCCTCGGCGCGGGCTTCGGCCTCGGTCGCCGCATCGCCGCTGAACCCAGAGATCAAAGGGGCCGAACGGTCGCCGGCTTCCTCTTCTAGGTCCCCGATCACCGTCACCCGGCGCCGGGCGGCTATCCAGTCGTTCGCCAGGTTGCGTACGGCCGCGAGCAGGTACGGGCGGAACGCGTGATCGGGTCCGCCGCCCGCCCGGATGGCGGCCAGCACGCGGGCGAACGCCTCGGCCACGATGTCGTCAGCCACGTCGGGCGGCACCATCGACAGCGCCAGCCCGCGCGCGGCGGGGGCGCACTCGACGTACAGTTCCCCGTAGGATCGGCCGACCCCGGCGCCGTCCGGCGTCTCCCGCCTGCCTGACATAAGCCCTCCGCCACTGCGCTGTGCGAACGGCCGGAGGAGTGTTCCCGCGGCCGGTACTTCCATTGCCCGATAGGCGGCAGTTTGCGGATATCTGCTCCCCGAGATCGGAGCGGCTAAACGTTACATCGTGGCTAGATATAAATAATCTGGCCCTTGTTGGCGCGCTTCACCATCGGGACCGGCGTGCGCCAAGGAGCGGCGTGGTGCTAAACAACCTTTAAGGTGGGGAATTACACGCCGGTTCCCGGAACCGGACTCAGGTCACACAGGCACCATCAGCGTCATAATCCGGGTGCTCCAGGCTAGCCGGAACGTCATGAAACCCCGGATCCAGCGCGTTCTGACGCAGTGGAAGCCCGGTTTCATTGCGTCCTGAAGGCGGGCGGTCAGCGGGTGGGCGGTCTGCCGCGGGGGCACCGCGCCGCGGACCCGGTCGGCTCTACTCCGGCGGTAAGCGGCCAGGGCCGTGAATTGCCCCGGCTGGCGTGACTGTGTCCCGGCTACTCTCCGCAGCGGTAACGCTGGCGATATCGCCGCAGGTCAGCGACACTATACGAATGGGGGATCAAAGACCGCGGCCGGAGGCCGACCGGATCCTGGTGGCTCAGCTGACCGGCGAGGCGCGGCATCGCGCCCGGTGGCGCCCGCTCACCGAGGAGGAGGAAGCGGCCGCGCTGGCCGAACTACGCGCGCTGGCCGACGGCCGGGCTGATCTGCTGGCCCAGGTGGCCGGGATCTTCGAGGGGACATCGGAGGGCGAACCGGACGAGCCGCTGGCCCGGTCGGCCGCCCGGCTGTGCCGCCTGGCCGGCGCCGACACCGACGCCATACCGGCCTGGATCGAGGAGGGCCGCCGCCGCTCGGCGAACGCCAGGCGCCCGCCGTTCTCCGGCTAGGCCGGGCCGGCCTGGCTAGGGCCAGGCCGGCCCGCGTGATCTCGGTGCGGCCAGGCTCAGAACGGGGGTTCGTCGGAAAAGCCGCCGCCGCCGCTGTCGGATGCCCACGGGTCGGTGTCCCCGCCGCCCTGGTCCCTTGGCCCACCGCCGGAGGACCGGCCGCCGGGGCCGCCGGCCTGGTCCCTTTGCCCGCCGCCGGCACCGTTCCTCGAGGCCCGGTTGACCTTGGCCGAGGCGTTCCGCAGCGAGGGGCCGACATCATCGACCTCCACCTCGTACACGGTCCGCTTCTCGCCCTCCTTGGTCTCATACGACCGCTGCCGCAACCGCCCCGACACGATCACCCGCATCCCCCGG
>Ga0081540_1000156_pt1 | contig 70177 bp, 71 predicted proteins | sample TabmetS2T1R1_FD_71024 | JGI IMG/M metagenome (GOLD analysis project Ga0081540, IMG submission 71024) | Tabebuia heterophylla rhizosphere microbial communities from the University of Puerto Rico - S2T1R1 | ecosystem: Host-associated > Plants > Roots > Rhizosphere ...
GGGCGCCGGGGACCTGGTACTGAGGGTCCACGCTGGTGTATTTCGGGTCCGGTTCCGCCCCTCCGTATTTACAGATTCCCTTGCGAGGAGGCCGCCGTGACTATTGAGACACCTGTGCAGGGCGGGCACGCACGCTCTGAGCGGCAGCTCGGATTCGCGCCTGGCTCTACCGTCGACGTCCAGCAAATCGATGACCAGGATTGGAAGGTTCTGCGGGCGCTGACCTATCACGCGAGGACCGAGGACTTCGAGGTGCCAGTCGGGGAGCACACCGATTTCGCTTCGGTGCCTCGCGAATTCGTGTGGTTCATCCCGCGCTACGGCCGCTACACCAAAGCCGCCATCTTGCACGACTACCTGTGCAGCGTCGCCGTCCCGACGGGCCGCGTCAGCCGAGTCGAAGCAGACGGCATCTTCCGGCAGGCCATGCGGGGACTCGGGGTCCCGTTCCTGCGCCGCTGGATCATGTGGGCCGCCGTGCGGCTGGGCGCCCTGACGAATCCGGCCGGGCGCGAGAAGTGGTGGACAGAAGCCTGGCGTGTCCTGCTGATAGCAGCGTTGGCGCTGCCGGTCATCACGCCCGCCGCCGTCGTGATCGTGATCTCGTTCCTCGTCTTCTACCTCATCGACTTTGCGGTCTGGATCCCCCTCGCGGCGATTCACCGGATCCAGGAAAAGCGGGACCGCCCGGCCAAGAACGTCAACCGGCCCACCCTCCGCTGGAGGCTCTAGACCTTCGCCGCTTACCCTGGCTTCTCATGAGCCTGGAAGCATCGCCGCTGGCCGCCGCCGTCCCGGGCCTGGTGCGCATCGACCCGCACGGTCCCGGCATCACCCGGGTCCGGGACGCCGATGGCGTCCGCTACCTGGAGCCGGCCGGCGCACAGATCACCGACGCCGCGACGCTGAGCCGGATCCGGGCGCTGCGCATCCCGCCCGCCTGGGCGGACGTCTGGATCTCGCCGGACCCGGTCGGCCATATCCAGGCCACGGGCACCGACAGCAAGGGCCGGCTCCAGTATCTCTACCACCGGCTCTGGCGGGAGCAGCGCGACGCCCAGAAGTTCGGGCACATGCTCCGGTTCGCCGACGCGCTGCCCAGGCTGCGGACGGCCGCGACAGCCGACTTGAGGCACCGCGGCCTGACCCGCGACCGGGTCGTGGCCAGCGTGGTCCGGCTGATCGACCTCGGCATGTTCCGCATCGGCGGCGAAAGGTACGCCGAACTGGACCATCACTACGGCGCCACCACGCTGCAGAAGCAGCACGTGCGCGTCACCCGTGACGGCATCATGTTCGACTACACCGCCAAGTGGGGCAAGCAGCGGACGATCGTCATCAGGGACAGCCTCGTCCAGCCCACCATCCGGGCGCTGGCCCGCGTCGACAACGACCTCGACCCCTTGTGGTGCTATCAGCAGGACGGCCGCTGGCACATCCTGCACTCACGTGACGTCGGCAACTACATCGCCGCGCGGGCCGGCGGCCACTTCACCGCCAAGGAATTCCGTACCTGGAACGCCACCGTGCTGATGGCGCTGGCCCTGGCGAACGCGGAACCATCATCGACGCTGCCCGGCCGCCAGCGCACCATAGCCGCCAGCGTCCGCGAGGTGGCGAACTGGCTCGGCGACACCCCGGCCGTGGCCCGCGGCTCCTACATCGACCCGCGCCTGATCGCCCGCTACGAAGCCGATGGCCACCTGCCCGCCGTTCCCCAGGCCCCGGTCACCCTCCCCGCCACCTCCGAAGCCGAGACCGCCGTCGCCGCCCTGCTGGCGGCGGACAGGAACGGCTCGATCGGCCCCGGTGGAGGAGTCACTAGCGGATGAGAGCGGTGGGGTGGCGCTAGGTTGAGGCGTATGGGTGTGCTCTTGCTGGTGCGGCACGGTCAGGCGTCGCTCGGGACGGCGGATTATGACCGGCTCTCGGACGTCGGCCGACGGCAGGCACAGGTCACGGGGGCCCGGCTGGCCCGAACGGACCTGGCGGTCGACCGCGTGGTGTCCGGGGCCCTGACCCGGCAGCGCGACACCGCCGAGCCGGTGCTGGCCGCGCTCGGCTGGCCCGCGTCCCGGCTGCGGATCGACGAGCGGCTCGACGAGTACGACCACGTCGGGGTCATGGCGCTGTACACCAGCGACGTGACGTTCGAGACGGCCACGGCGGACGGCGAGCGGGGACGGGCGCTGCAATCCACGCTGGAGGAGGCGATCGGGCGCTGGATCGCCGGGGATAGCGGGGACGGGGAGACCCACGAGGCGTTCATCGGCCGGGTCATGGACTCGATCACGGAACTGGCCGCTACGCCGGGCGCGACGATCGCGGTGACCTCGGGCGGGGTGATCGCCGCCTACTGCGCCCTGGCGCTCGGGCTGCCGGTCGAGCGGTGGCCCGGGCTGGCCCGGCTGATCGTGAACGCCAGCATCACCAAGATCATCACCGGGCACGCCGGCACGAACATGGTGACGTTCAACGACCACGCCCACCTGGAAACCGACCGCGCCCTGATCACGTACAGGTAGCCGGGCGGCGGCGGGGGAGGTAGCCGGCGGGTGGGCAGGCCGACGGCTCAGGCCTGGATGGCGGCGCCGGAGGCGATGAGTTCGGCCGCGTCGGGCAGGCCCCAGTCGGTGAGCGCCTCGGTGGTGTGCCGGCCCGGCACGGAGGCCGACCCGGACAGCTCGCCCGGCGTCCGGGAGAAGCGCGGCGCGGGCGCGGGCTGGACGACGCCGTCCTGGACCACGTAGGTCTGCCGCGCGGCCAGGTGCTCGTCGGAGGCGGCTTCGCGCATCGACAGGACCGGCTCGACGCAGGCCTCGCTGCCGGCGAAGGCGGCCGCCCACTCGTCCCTGGTCTTCTCGGCGAACCGGGCCGTGAACAGCTCGCGCAGCCGCGGCCAGTTACCCGGGTCGCCGCGGTCGGGCGCCTCGGTCAGGCCGAGCCCGGCCAGCAGCGCGGCGTAGAACCGCGGCTCCAGCGCGCCCACCGCCATCCACTTCCCGTCCGCCGTCTCGTACACGTCGTACCAGGGCACTCCCCCGTCCAGCAGGTTCACCCCGCGCTCGTCCCGCCACACCCCCTGGGCCAGGAACATCAGCGGCATGGCCAGCAGCGAGGCCACCCCGTCCACGATGGCCGCGTCCACCACCTGGCCCTGCCCCGAGGTGGCCCGCTCGACCAGGGCCGCGCAGATCCCGTAGGCCATCAGCATCCCCCCGCCGCCGAAGTCGCCGAGCAGGTTCGCCGGGAACTGCGGCGGGCCGCCCGCCCGGCCCAGCGCGTGCAGGGCGCCGGCCCGGGCGATGTAGCCGATATCGTGGCCGACGGTCGAGGCCAGCGGGCCGTCCTGGCCCCAGCCGGTCATCCGCGCGTAGACCAGCCGCGGGTTGCGGCGCAGGCAGACCTCGGGTCCCGCGCCGAGGCGCTCGGTCACCCCCGGGCGCAGGCCTTCGAGCAGCACGTCCGCGGTGTCGGCCAGCCGGAGCAGCGCGTCCACCGCACCCGGGTGCTTCAGGTCGAGCACGGCGGACCGGCGGCCCCGGTTCAGGAACTCGCGCTCGGGATGCGCCGAAGCCGCTCCGGGCCGGTCGATGCGGAGCACGGTCGCGCCCTGGTCGGCGAGCAGCATGGCGCAGAACGGCCCGGGCCCGATGCCCGCCAGCTCGAGCACCCGCAGGCCGGCCAGCGGCCCGCGGCGGGTTGGTTGCGGCGCCGCCATCGTCTTACCTCCGCACTACGTGACCGCTGCTTTGTCATCTAACCCAGTACACTATTTGAAACATCCGCCGCCAGGAGGAACCGTGTCCAGTCTCGCCGGCCGGGACGCGGGCCTGGGTGCTCAGGCGTACGTTGGCCAGGTTGTCCGGGCGCCCAAGACCGCCGAGCTCATCGCGACCTTGTACCGGCGTCAGATCGTGCGCGGCGAGCTGCGTCCGGGCGACACGCTGCCGTCGGAGCAGCAGCTGATGGGGCAGTTCGGGGTGTCCAGGCCGACGCTGCGCGAGGCGTTCCGCATCCTGGAGGCGGAGGACCTGATCAGCGTCAAGCGCGGCTCCCGCGGCGGCGCCCGGGTAACCCAGCCCAGCCTGTCCGTGGCCGCCCGGTACGTGGGCCTGCTGCTGCAGGTGCAGGGCACCACGATCGCCGACGTCTACGAGGCGCGGATGGTGCTCGAGCCGGCCTGCGCCCGGCTGCTGGCCGGGCGCCGGACCAAGCAGGACCTCGCCGACCTGAGCGCGTGCATCGAGGAGCTGGCGCCGGAGCCCGCTCTGTGGTCCAGCCGGGCCGCCCGGTTCCACGAGCTGATCATGCAGCGGTCCGGCAGCAAGACGCTGGCGGTGCAGGGCGGCGTGCTGCAGGACATCGTGGCCACCCACCTCGCCATGGCGCTCTCCCGCGATCGCGCGGGAGACGATGAGCTCGCCAACTTCCGCCGCAACGTGCGCAGTTACGAGAAGCTGGTCGAGCTGGTCGACAAGCGGGACGGGACGGGCGCCGAACGGCACTGGCGCGCGCACATGGAAGCGGCCGGGCAGCGGCTGCTGCGCGAAGACCTGCAGAGCCGTTCGGTCGTCGACCTGTTCTCGTGACCGTCCGGCCCTGACCGTCTGGGCCCGAAGATCTGGCCCAGAAGATCTAGCAGGGCAGCTACGACAGGAGGCTCGATGAAAATCGCGGGAAGCGTCGCCCTGGTCACCGGCGGTGCGTCGGGACTCGGACTGGCTACCGTCAGGCGGCTGCACGACGCCGGCGCGTCGGTGGTCATCCTCGACCTGCCCAGCTCGAACGGCACGACGGTGGCGAAGGAACTCGGTGCCCGGGCCGCGTTCGCGGCCGGCGACGTGACCAGCCCGGATGACGTGACGGCGGCGCTCGACGCGGCGCAGGCCCTGGCCGACGGGCCGCCCCGCATCCTGGTCAACTGCGCGGGCATCGGCAACGCCGCGCGGACCGCGGGCAAGGACGGCCCGTTCCCGCTGGACGCCTTCACCCGGGTCATCCAGGTCAACCTCATCGGGACGTTCAACGCGATCCGGCTGACCGCGTTCCGGATGAGCCAGCAAGGCGAGGAAGACGGCGAGCGGGGCGTGATCGTGAACACCGCGTCGGTCGCGGCGTTCGACGGTCAGATCGGCCAGGCCGCCTACTCGGCGTCCAAGGGCGGGATCGTCGGCATGACCCTGCCGATCGCCAGGGACCTGGCCCGGCTGAAGATCCGGGTGATGACGATCGCGCCGGGCCTGTTCCAGACGCCGCTGCTCGGCGGCCTGTCCGAGGAGCAGATCGCGTCGATAGCGGCGCAGGTGCCGCATCCGGCGCGGCTGGGCCAGCCCGCCGAGTACGCCGCGCTGGCCGCGCACATCGTGGAGAACCCGATGCTCAACGGGGAGACGATCCGCCTGGACGGCGCGATCAGGATGGCCCCGCGCTAACGCGTACCGGCTACACGGGCGGGCTACACGGGCCGGGCCTGGATCAGGGAGAACCGGTCGCCGCACGGGATCATGTGCTGGACGGTGAATCCGCCGGCGGCCAGCAACCGCGCGTACTGCTGCTCGTCGCGGTCGGCGCCGCCGGCGATCACGAGCATCTCCACGTCGTCCAGCTTGGCGTAGTGCGGTCCGTTTCCGGCCGGAATCACCGTCTCGGCGACGAGCAGGGTGTCCCGGTCCGACATCGCGCGCCGGATCACCCGCAGCATCGCCGTGGCCTGGTCGTCGGCGAAATTGTGCAGGCAGCTCTTGACGACCAGCGCGTCACCGGCCGGGACCGACTCGAAGAAGTCCCCGGCGACCAGGTCCACCCGGTCGGCCAGGCCGGGGGCGAAGGTGTCGCGCGCCGCGCCGATGACGTCGGGGCGGTCGAACAGCACCCCGTGCACCGCGGGATGCCGTCGCAAGATGGCGGCCAGCAGGGTGCCCGTGCCGCCGCCGACGTCGACCACCGTGCCGTAACTACAGAAGTCGTGCGCGTCGGCGATCTGGGCGATGGCCTGCGCGTGGAAGCCGGCCGCCGCCGCGCCGAACAGGCTGGCCTGGTCGGGATGCCCGGACAGGTACTGGTACACGCTGGTGCCGTACACCTGGTCGAAGGCGGGCTCACCGGTCATCACGCTGTGCCTGCCCAGGCCGGGGCCGCCGTGCTGGCCCGGGTCGGCCCGTCTCACCCCGCCCTGCGGCCGGCCCACCTGCAGATCTTCCGGTTCGACGGCATCGAGGGCGCCACAACGGCCGAGCTGGCGGTCCACGCCGGGATGACCAAGCAATCGATGCACGAGCTCGTCACCCATCTGGAGCAGAACGGCTACCTGACCCGCGAGCCCGACCCCGGCGACACCCGCGCCCGGCTGGTCCGGCTCACCCCGTCCGGCCGCGCCCTGGAACGGGACGTCCACCTGGCGATCGCCGATGTGCTGGAATCCTGGCGTGACCGGCTCGGGCCGGAACGCTTCGACACGCTCTGGTCCATCCTGCAGGAGATCACCAGCGAAACCGGTCCGCTGCCTGACCTTACTGAGATACGCCGGTCTCGGGGAAAAGGGCGATCGACGCGGTGAAGGTGTGCAGGAAGTTCTGCCCGCCCACCGGTCCGAGTTCCCCGCCGCAGAAGAACCCGGCCACCGGTATCTGGCCCAGCGTCCGCGCCAGCAGCCCGGCGTCGTGGTCGGGTTCGGCGAACATGTGCGTGCCGCGGCCGGTGCAGGTGAACAGCAGCGCCCCGGCCGCCGGCCGGCCGCCCAGGGCGGCGGCTTCCCGCTCCAGGGCGCGCCGCAGGTCCTCATCGGCCGAACGGGCGTCCCTGACGTGGAACTGCACCGTCTGCCCCACCTCGAGCTCGCCGCCCACCACGATGGAGCCCGACTCGGGATCGGCGCCGACGATGCCACGGACCAGGAAGTCTCCCTGGCCGGGTTCGGTCTGGTACTCGTCGATGACGATGCCCAGGTGCAGGCCGCTGGCGAGCAGTTCCTGCTCCTGGACCGGCAGCGCCGCGGCCAGTTCCTGGAGCCGCGCCAGCGGCGGGCGCCCGGCGAGCTTGACGATCAGGTTGCTGTCGGCCTGGGTGACGATGTACGGGTCCCCGACCGGGCGGCATCCCTGCGCCACCAGCGGATGGATCCCGGCCCGCGGCAGGTGGGCACCGACGGCGCCGTGGGTGACCACCCGGTCGTCCAGGAACAGCAGGCTCTGCCCCGACCGCAGCGCGACGCTCGCCATGCCGCCCATCACCATGGCCCCCGGCACGTGCTGGTTCAGGTGAGCGAGCAGGTCACCGGCCGGGAACGTGAACGGGTCGCACACCATCAGGTGAACCCCCGGCGTGAACCGGTAACCGCCGAAGGCGCCGCCGCTCGCGGTCTGGACGAACTCCATGGCGAACGTCTCGACCGGGCCGAGGTCTGAGGCGAGCCAGAGGGAAACCGCGGGCCCCGACTCGACCTCGCGGGCGCCGCCCGCCACCGCCTGCGCCACGCATCCGATCAGCGGCACACCGCCGGTTTCCTCGGCCACCGCCGCCACCAGGGCCGGGGCCGAGGAGGCGAAATCCGGCGAGGCGAACAGCACGGCGAACGAGGGCGGCTCCGCCCCGAGCGAGGCCCGGGCATCGGCCACGGCCTGGCGCGCCGCCGCACCGGCGTCCGCGGTCAGGACAAGGGATCCGCCCGCCTTCACGTGGCCAGGCTACCCGGTAGCCCCTAGCCGGGCCGGGAACTCCGAACACCGCCCGTTCGGCAGATTTGGCTTGTCAAGCCTGGACGATCGAGGTGCCTTGCACCTTGACGTTGACCGGTGGCAGCGGGGACGTGGCCGGGCCGGTGACGACCGCGCCGTTGGTGACGCTGAACCTGCTGCCGTGGCACGGGCAGTTGATCGTGCCATCCGACACGCTGCCGACGGTGCACCCGGTGTGCGTACACGTCGCGCTGAACCCGCGGAACTCGCCGGATTTCGGCTGGGTGAGCACGATTTTCTTGTCGGTCAGGATCTTGCCGCCGCCGACCGGGACGTCGGAGGTGCTGGCCAGCGCGGCGGGCGCGGCCGCGCCGCCGGAACCAGCGCCGGCCGGTGCGGCCGGCGAGGAGGCGGGCTGCGCGGACTGGCTACCCGCCACCCCGCCGTTGTTGGAGTTGTACGTGCTGCATCCGGCTAGCACCGCGGCGCACGCGGTGCCGACGCAGGCCAGCACGGTGCGCCGACTGGACACCGCGACGTTCGGCGTCGTTCTGCTGGGCTCGGCCATCGGAAGGACTCCTCAGCGCTTGATGCCGAAGGTGGAAAAGAACCAGTAGGCGGACGTGAGCCAGATGACGACCAGCAGCGTGAATACGACCGCACCCGCGACCGGCAGCACCCAGCCGGGCAGTCCGCGCTTGGGCAGGATCAGCATCTTAACCGTGAACGCGCCGAAGAACAGGCATCCGACCACCGAGTGGATCAGGACACGGGTGTCGTACTGCTGGAAGCCCAGCGCGTACAGGCAGTGGATCGCGACCGGCACGGCCAGCAGGAACGCGATCCGGCCGGACCACTTGTGCAGCCCGCCGATCCATTCGGGCGCGGTGACCCGCGGGATCTTGCCGTACATGACCAGGGCCGAGCCCACCTGGACGATCGCGAAGACCGTCGCGCCGGTGGCGAGCCACGACTTCACCGTGCCCGGGCTGGAGAAGCCCGCGATGTTGATGGCGACGCCGGTCGGGCTGTGCACCCGCCCGTAGATGCCCAGGGCCAGCGCGACCAGCGCGCCGATCAGGCTGGGCACTATCAGCTTGGCCGCGGTCGAGGTGGTGCGTTCCCTGGGCACCGGCCAGGGCTGGGTGGGTGGTGCGGTCATGATCGTCTCCGTTGTATGGGCTGGTCAGAATCCGCTGCCGGTGACGCCGCTGACCGGGACGGCGTGCAGGACGACGTTACCGATCCGCGCGGTCATCGTCGCCACGTCGAGCTTGGGCGCGGTCACCGCGGTCCTGCCCGATTCGTCTATTTCCAGGGAGCCGATCTGCGTGTCGTCGTCCTGCACGATCCAGCCGGCCTTGATCGTCTTGCCCTGCACGACCGCGGTGGCCTGGTACAGGCCTGATGACTTGCTTGATGACTTGCTCACCGTGGACACCGAGAAGCTGTAGTCGGTGCCGTGGGCCTCGACGTCCCCCGTCACCGTGCCGGTGTGGATGGACGCGGTGAGCTTGGCCTTGTTCTTGCCGGTCAGCGTCAGCTTCCCGTTCTCCACCTTGCCCCGCATCCACCCCTCGACGGTCGAGCCGTTGCACACGTACGCGATCGCCTTGTCGCCATGGACCGCCACCGCGACCGACCCGCCGCCGCCGCCGACCCGGCCCGCAAAGTCGGCCCTGGTCGGCGTCGTCCTCGTGGGCGCCGGCGAGGGAGCCGCAGCGGGCGCGGTGGACGATTGCCCGGGCGTCGCGGCCGAGGATTCCGAGGGCTCGGCGGATTGCTCGGGCGCCTCGGAGGATTCCGCGGGGGCGGGTGACGAGGGCGCGGGCGACGCGGTCGCGGCCGAGTAGCTTGCCGGCAGCGCGCTGGAGGGGGTCGCCAGCATGGTGGCGACCAGCAGGATGACGCCAAGCGCCGCACCGACCAGCAGCGTGATGAGCGGGGTATTACGTTTCATGTGGGGTCCTACGCACCTAGAGGCCCGAACGGTTCATATTGCGCGGAAGTATCTCGGTTTTGCCTGACGGGAGGTGCCAGCCGGCGCGCGACGCCCGGACGGAGATGTCCCGGCCAGGCCGGTGGGAGCATGCGCGTCCTGGCTCATGGTTCCCCCTGCCGGTACGTGGCACCGTTCCTGATCTACAGAGGAAGGATCGCGGCTCCAGATACACCGGGTACAGCACGAGACTGCAACAAATGCTGAGCTGGTCAGGGCGTGCCGGCCCGCCGCGGCGCGTCCGTTCAGCCGCGGGTGGCACCGTCGTCACACGGGCACCGGACGGCGGGGGAGGCCGAACCACGGCGATGTGACATAGCCGTGGTCAGGAGCACGGCGATGTGACATAGCCGTGGTTGTCTCCGGGGCCACGGGCACGGGGCGGGGCGGGGCGGGGCGGGAGATGGACGAATGGGGCGCTGGGGTCAGGCGATGCGTTCGATGATCGTGGCGTTGGCCATGCCGCCGCCTTCGCACATGGTCTGCAGGCCGTACTGGATACCTTCGGCCGCCATGCGGTGGACGAGGGCGGTCATCAGCCGGGCGCCGGACGCACCGAGCGGGTGGCCGATGGCGATCGCGCCGCCGCCCGTGTTGAGCCGGTCCGGGTCGGCGCCGGTCTCGGCCAGCCAGGCCAGCGGTACCGGGGCGAACGCCTCGTTGACCTCGAACGCGCCGATGTCGCCGATGGACAGGCCGGACTTCTTCAGCGCCTTGAGGGTGGCCGGGATGGGCGCGGTCAGCATGATCACCGGGTCGTCCCCGGCCAGCACCGCGGTGCGCACCCGGGCCAGCGGGGTCAGGCCGAGCTCGCGGGCCTTGTCCGAGGTCATCATCAGCACGGCCGCGGACCCGTCGCTGATCTGCGAGGAGTTGCCCGCGTGGATGACGCCGCCCTCCTTGAAGGCCGGCTTGAGCCCGGCCAGCTTCTCCGGGCTGGTCCCGCGGCGCAGGCCCTCGTCGGCGGAGAGCACCTGGCCGTCCGGCAGCTCGACCGGGGCGATCTGGCCGGCCAGCCGGCCCTCGTCGGTCGCGGCGGCCAGCCTGGCGTGCGAGGCGCTGGAGAACTCATCGAGCTGGCTACGGGACAGGCCCCACTTCTCGGCCATCATCTCGGCGCCGATGCCCTGGTTGAAGGTGACGCCGTAGCGCTCCCGCACCTGGGGACCGCCCGGGCGGCCGAGCTCGGGATCCCTGACGGTCGCCCCCATCGGCACCGCGCTCATCATCTCCACGCCGCCCGCGATGGCCACGTCGTACTGGCCGGACAGCAGCCCGGCCGCGGCGAAGTGAACGGACTGCTGGGACGAGCCGCACTGGCGGTCGACCGTGGTGCCCGGCACCGACTCGGGCCAGCCCGCGGCCAGCACGGCCATCCGGGCCACGTTGAGGCCCTGCTGGCCGACCTGCTGGACGCAGCCCCAGATCACGTCGTCGACCACGGCGGGGTCGAAGCCGTTCCGCGCCACCAGCGCGTTCAGCACGTGGGCCGAGAGGTCCACGGCGTGGATGCTGGCGAGTGAGCCGTTCCGCTTGCCGACCGGCGTCCGTACCGCGTCGACGATAACGGCGTCACGTTCAGACATGCAGACCTCCTGGCATAAACAGTTTACTGATTCAGGCTAACAACCGGCCGGGCGAGCCGCCACCCCTGGCCGTTCGGGTGATGGCTCAGGCGGAGAAGGCGTTGACCCGCTCCGGTATGACCCGGACGATCACGCGGGCGAGTTCGTCGGGTTCGGGCGGCGGGTCCTCGCCGAGGTACTTCTGCGACAGCGCCCTGGGCAGGGACTTGCCGGGGTCCCCGGTCAGCTCGGCGGTGCCGCGGAGCTCCACCGACTGATACGGGTTCGCGAGGTCGAACACGGTCAGGCTGACGCGCGGGTCCCTGGTCAGGTTCAGCACCTTGCGCCGGGATGCGACGGCCGAGAACAGCACCGTGTCGCCGTCGCGCAAGATCCACACCACCGAGGCCTGCGGGCCGCCGTCGGGGTTCACCGTGGCCACGGTCGCGAAGTTCTTACCGTCCAGGAGCTTGCGTGTCGTCTCGTCCAGCACCACTGCCACCGAACCGGCTCCTCTCCTGAGTCTCTCGCCCGCCCTCGCTGCTCAGAACAGGGCGCGGCGCCACGATCTTCCCGGCACGACGGGTGCCGGACGACTTCGCGGGCCGGCGGGCCAGCTGAATTTCGTATCGGTACGCGTGTGGCCTCTCGTGTGGCACACTGCGACAATGCGTAGCCGATACGGACCGGAGCCGCGTCAGGCATGGGCCGCGCTGGCGGCGGCGGGATGCCTGATCCTGGCCGCGTGCGGAGGCGGCAGCCCTTCGGCGAAGCCGGCCAGTCCGAAGCCGAGCGCGAGTGCCACCGCGACGGCCGAACCAACCAGCGGCCCGGCGGCTGAGGCCGCGATCACGGCCAACTGGAAGACGGTCTTCAACGGCAAGGCGCCGATCCCGCGCCGGCTCGCCCTGGTGCAGGACGGACCGCAGCTGGCCGCGTTTGTCGAGGCCCAGGCCAAGACCTCGTTCGGGCAGGCGGCGACCGGGTCGACCGCGACGGTCTCCTCGGTCGCGATCACGTCACCGTCGCAGGCCACGGTGCACTACGAGGTCCTGCTGCTCGGCACGCCGTTGCTGAAGAACCAGGTCGGCACCGCGATCTACCTGGACGGCACCTGGAAGGTAGCGATCGCGAGCTTCTGCGCGCTGGCCTACCTGGAGTACCCCAAGGGGAGCGCCAAGCTGCCCGCCGCGTGCCGGAGCTAGCGCAGTGGCCGATACGCTCGCGCACGCCAGGCCGGGCATGCTCACCCCGCGGCGCCGCCCCCTGGCCCTCGCCTGCCTGTGCACGGTGCTGTTCCTGACCTTCCTGGACAACACGGTCGTCAGCGTCGCGCTGGCCAGCATTCAGTCGGACCTGCACGGCGGGGTGTCCGCGCTGCAGTGGGTGGTCGGGGCGTACGCCCTGACGTTCGCCAGCTTGATGCTGGCCTTCGGGATGCTGGGCGATAAGTTCGGCCGCAAGAAGATCATGCTGGCCGGCGCGGGCGTCTACTGCGCCGGCGCCGCGCTGGCCGCGGTCTCTGGAAGCATCGGGCTGCTGATCGCGGCCCGGGCGGTCATGGGGCTGGGCGCGGCGGCGAGCGAACCCGGCACCTTGTCGATGATCCGGCATCTGTATCCCGACGAACGCAGCCGCAACCGCGCGCTCGGGGTCTGGGCCGCGGTATCCGGGTTCTCGCTCGCGCTCGGCCCGGTCCTGGGCGGGGCGCTGGTCGGGGTGTGGAGCTGGCGGGGAATCTTCTGGTTCGACGTGACCTTCGGCCTGGCCGCGCTGGTCGTGGCGGCCATGATCCTGCCGGAGAGCGCCGACCCGCGGGCGGGCCGGGTCGACGTGCCCGGCACCGTGCTGGGCGCGGGCGCGCTCGCCGCCCTGATCTTCGGCATCATCAACGGCGAGAGCGCCGGCTACGCCGCGCCCAGCGTGCTGGCGCTGTTCGCCGTGTCCGTGGTGGCGGCGGTCGCCTTCGTGCTATGGGAGCGCCGCGCCCCGTTCCCGCTGCTCGACCTCGCTTACCTGCGGGTCCCCCGGTTCACCACCCCCAACGTGGTCGCGTACTGCACGTATTTTTCTACCTTCGCCATCTTCTTCTTCACCGCGCTCTACCTGGGCGTGATCGCCGGCTATTCCGCCTACCGCATCGCGGGCCTGTTCCTGCCGATGACCGCGATGATGATCATCGCGTCGCTGCTGGCGGGCCGGTGGACCACCGTGGCCAGCGCCCGCTGGCTGCTGGTCTCCGGCTGCCTGCTGTTCGCCGCCGGCCTGCTGCTGACCAACCTGGCGATCAGCCCGAACCCCGCCTACCTGCCGCTGGCCGCCGCGCTGGCCGTGGTCGGCGCCGGCATCGGTACCTGCGTCGTGCCGGTCACCTCGTCCGTGCTCGGGGCGGTGCCCGCCGAGCGGTCGGGCATGGCCGCGTCGGCCACCAACACCAGCCGGGAGTTCGGCGCGGTCACCGGCATCGCCATCCTCGGCGCCGTCGTCAACGCCGAGCTGCAGTCCGGGATCGTCAGCCGCATGACGCACCTGGGCGCCACGCCCGCGCTTCAGCAATACGTGCTCCAGGTGATCGAGACCGGCTCGGTATCCCTGCCCCACGGCGGCTCGGCCGGGGGAAGCAGCCCGCTCGACCAGATCATCCAGGCGGGGTTCGATGCCTTCACCGGCGCGCTGCACTCAGCGCTGTATCTATCGGCCGCGCTGCTCGCGGGCGCCGCGCTGCTGTCCGCGATCACGTTGCGCCCGCGCCGCCGCCACTAGGCGAGGCCGTCAGAGGTCGAGGCGGGCGTTTCCGGCGCGCATGCCGGCCAGCAGGCGCTCGATGCCTTCCCGGGACAGGGAACGCTGCCATTCGCCGAGCGCGCCTCGCACGACGAACCCGCCGGCCACGGGTTCCACCGAGGTGACTACGGCCCCGCCGGGCAGCGCGGGCAGGGACATGCTGAAGGTGGGGGACCACAGGGCCAGGCGCAGGTCGCCCAGGCGAAGGGCGCGCGGGCGGATCTGGATGGACCGGCCCTCCGCGCCCGTCTCCACCTCGAGCCGGGCCCACGGCGCGCCGATCACCCCGACCTGCGGGAGGCCGTCTTGCAGCACCAGCTCGAGCAGGGGCGACACGGTGGCCAGCCAGCGGGACGCGGCCTCGGCCGGCATGAACCCCTCGCAGAGCACGGGGGCGGCCACGAGCACCGGCCGCGTGCCCGGCCGCAGGTGCACGTTCTTGACCGTTATCTCCATCCGCTCGAACTGGTAGCCGTCCCATTCGACGTCCCGGGCCAGGATGCGGGCCTGGCCGTACTGGCCGATGATCCGGGCGAGATCAGAGCCCTCCAGCGAGATGTCCTCCAGGACCAGGGTCAGGTCGCCCTCGGGGAACCGGAAGGTCCGCTTCTTGCCGGTCAGCCAGGTCCTGGCCGCGTCCACCAGCATGCGGAACGGGTCGCCGGGCAGCGTCCGCGGCTGCGGCAGCCCCAGTGAGGCGGCCGCAGCCGAGGATGCGGAGAGCATCCCGGCGACGCTCCGCCGCCACTCGTCGCCCCAGGATCGGTCGAACGGCCACCAGTCAGCCATTACACCATGCTGGCACAGTGCGGGCGCTTTATCCCGGCTCGCGCTCGTGGCCGGCCTGGATGCGCAGGCCGCGGTAGGCCTCGGAGGCGGGGATCTCGCCGTTCAGGACCCGGTAGACCTCCTGGCACACGGGCATTTGCATGTCGTGGCGCACGGCCAGTTCGTGCACGGTGAAGGCGGTGCCGACGCCTTCGGCCACGGTCCTGGTCGCGCCCAGGATCTCGTCCAGCGTCTTGCCCGCGCCGAGCTGCTCGCCGAGGGTCCGGTTGCGGCTCAGCGGGCTCATGCAGGTGGCGATCAGGTCGCCCATGCCGGCCAGGCCGGAGAAGGTGGCGGCCTCGCCGCCCATGGCTACGCCCAGCCGCGTGACCTCGGCCAGGCCGCGGCAGACCACCGCCGCCCGGGTATTGTCGCCCACGCCGAGGCCCTGGGCGATCCCGGTGGCGATGGCCACCACGTTCTTCAGCGCCCCGCCGAGCTCGCAGCCGATCACGTCGTGGTTGGTGTAGATCCGGAAGAGCCCGCGCTGCATGACGGACTGCAGCGCGCGGGCCACGGCGAGGTCCTCGGTCGCGATGACGCTGGCCGCGGCCTGCCCGGCCATGATCTCCTTGGCCAGGTTCGGCCCGGTCAGCGCGGCGGGCGGGTGGCCGGGCAGCTCCTCCCTGATCAGCTGGGTCATCCGCAGCAGCGAGCCGCGCTCGAATCCCTTGGCCAGGCTGACCACCGGGATCCAGGGCCGCAGGTGCGGGCGGACGTCGGTCAGGATGGCCCGGAACCCGTGGGTGGGCACGCCGACCACGAGCAGGTCGACGTCGTGCACGGCCTTCTCCAGGTCCGCCGTGGCCTTCAGGCCGGACGGGAGCGTGAACCCGGGCAGGTAGCGCGAGTTGGCGTCCCGCTCGCCGATCTCCCGGGCCAGCTCGGGGTCACGGGCCCAGACGGTGCAGTCGTTCCGGCCGGCCAGCAGGGAGGCCACCGTCGTCCCCCACGACCCGGCGCCGAGTACCGCGATGCGCATGCCGACCACCGTTCGCTAGATCAGGTGCGATTAGCTCTCCATGATCGGTCCAGAAGCACCCCGGTGACCAGTCCCGGGACCGGGCATCGGGCACAATGAACCCGCAATGAGGGCAAGCCGAGGAGGGGCGGATGACGGGACAGGCACTTACCGGCCGCAGGATCGTCGTGCTGGGCGGGACGGGCGGATTGGGCCACGAGGTCACCGCGAGGTTCCGGGGCGACGGCGCGTCGGTCCTGGTCGCCGACCTACGACCGCCGCAAGACGACCGCCGGCACGAGGGCGTGGATTACGTCACCGTGGACGTGCTCGACGAGGCCAGCGTGGCGGCGGCGTTCGCCGCGTCACCGGCGCCGCAGGCCATCGTCAACCTGATCGGCGGGTACACGCCGCCGCAGCCGCTGTCCGGGCTGGACGTCTCGGTGCTGCGGCAGCAGCTCGAGCTGAACCTGGTGACCGCGGCGATCGTCACCAAGCACGCCATGCCGGTGCTGGCCGCGCAGGGCGGCGGGGCGCTCGTGCTCGTGTCCAGCCGGGTGGCGGCGGAAAAGGGCGAGAACGGCTTTGCCTACAGCGTGAGCAAGCTCGGGGTGGTCCGGCTGGTCGAGGCGGCGGCCGCGGAGGGCCGCGAGCAGGGAGTACGGGTCAACTGCATCATGCCGAGCATCATCGACACCCCGGCCAACCGGGCCGCGATGCCGGACGCGATGCACCACCGCTGGCCCAAGCCGTCTCAGCTGGCCGCCGTGCTCGCCTTCCTGGTCTCGGACGAGGCCACCCTCATCTCCGGGGCGGCCATCCCCGTCTACGGCCGGGCCTAGGCTATGAACGCACCATCGCCGCGCCTCGAAGTAGCCGACGGCTGGACAGGCGATCGTGGCGGTGCGAGCGCGGACCGGCCCGGCGCGAGGCATCAGGGCCGGGCCGGTCCGGACTCAGTAGTCGGCGGCTTCCAGGGCCCGGCTGAGCTCCGCGGTCCGGCGCGACGCGGCGACCATCCGGCGCTCGGCCCGCTGCTCAAGCCTGCGGGCCCGGCGGAGCGCCCGCAGCCTGCGCGAATATCGCAGTTGCTCGGCTTCTTGCAGTCGGCTGCGCGTTCGCTCTCGCACAACCATTTCGGTACTCATGGCTGACATCTCCGTTGTGTGCATTGTGTGCGGTACGCGGTCGCGCGGCTCATGTTCGCCGCGCGACCGTCTCTGGCTGCGTGGCCCCGTTCTACGCGGCCACTTCGGTCTTGCGAGGACGCCCTCGCGGGCGCTTGCGCGGCACGATCGCGCCGCGGATCAGCAGCTCGCCGCCCCAGACACCCCAGGGCTCCCTGCGCTCTAGCGCACCGGTCAGGCAGGCCAGCCTGGCCTCACAGCCCCGGCACATCGCCTTGGCGGTCTCCACGTCCTCGGGAGACTCGGCGAAGAACAGCTCCGGGTCCTCCGTGCACGGAAGATCCAGGCCCACCGGGAGCGCGGCGGCCGAACTAGCCACCGCCATGATGCTGACCTGATCGAATACCTGCCTGACGTCTGGCTCCTGCCGTGCCGCCACTGAACCGGGCGCCTCGAACCCCGTCGCGCCCGTCTCGCTGACGGTGGCATCGCGCCATTGCATCGGTGCCATCCCCTCTCGCTATGCCGGTCCTGTTGTCGTCAAGCGATTGCTCGCCCGTCTTGGGACCTAGGCCTTGAATCACTAAGGCCGCGGACCCTGTGTTCGGATCCGCGGCCTCGAGGGGAGCTTTTGGCTCTCGGCCGGTCTGGCTCTTTAGACCGGCCCTCTAGCTCGAGGTGGACCCGATGCGCCCTCACCAACGGTGAAGATGCTGGTCATGTAGTTGTGGATATTCGTCTGGCCGCCAAGCGCCGTAACGGCGACCTTCTGCGCCTGCGGGACCATGACCGCGACCTTGCCCCGAACGCGCGGAAGCGCCGGAGCGCCAGCGGGCAGGGCGGCGGACGGCCCGGCAGCGGGCACACTCGTCCCCGGCAAGATGGCCGACGGCAGGCAGGAAGCACCCAGGCGCGAAGCCCAGTTCGGCTCAACCAGAGCGGCTGAATAGAAGTTCGTCACGTCGGGCACCTCCTTCCGGAGTGATCGGCATCTAGCCCACGGACATGTGGAAAAGCCTAAGTGTTGCCCCCTATAGGGGGCAACACTTTTTTGACCTGGGATTTTACGGATCTTGAGCGGGCTCGGCCGACCTGGGCCGCGACCGGATCAGCCCTTCCTGCATGACCGAGACGACGAGCTCGCCGCCGGCCGTGAACACCTCGCCGTGAGCTAGGCCCCGGGCGCCGGATGCCACCGGCGAATCTTGCGCGTACAGCAGCCACCGGTCGGCCCGGAACGGCCGGTGGAACCACATCGCGTGGTCCAGGCTGGCGCCGGAGGTGCGGCCGTCCAGCCAGGACAGGCCGTGCCCGAGCAGCACCGAGTCGAGCAGCGTCAGGTCCGACGCGTAGGTCATCAGGCACACGTGCAGCAGCGGGTCGTCGGGCAGGTCGCCGTCCACCCGCAGCCAGATGAGGTTCCTCGTGGTCCGCAGCGACGGATCGCGGGCCGCCTCGGCCGACATCGGCCCGATCGACCGCAGGTCGACCGGGCTCTCGCGAACCTGGGGAGGAACCTGTCCCAGCAGCCGGGCCAGCCGGTCCGAGTTCCGCTCCACCGCCTCGGGCGGCGGGACGTCGGGCATCGGGTCGGCGTGCTCGGGACCCGGTTCGGGATGGTGGAAGGACGCGGACAGGGTGAAGATGGTCTCGCCGTGCTGCACCGCCGACACCCGGCGGGTGGTGAAGGAACGCCCGTCCCGCACCCGGTCCACCAGGTAGACGATAGGCACCGCCGGGTCACCCGGCCGGATGAAGTACGCGTGCAGCGAGTGCACCGGGCGGTCCGCCGGCACGGTCCGGCCGGCCGCGACCAGGGCCTGCCCGGCCACCTGGCCGCCGAAGACCCGCTGCACCCGCTCCTCCGGGCTGCGGCCGCGGAAGATGTTCACCTCGATCTGCTCGAGGTCGAGCAGATCGATGAGCCGGTCGAGCGCCTTACCCATGGGGCCTCATCATTGCAGGCGCACGTCATCGAGGAAACGCGACCGCTGCCGCCCGCCGCGCCCCCCGGGCGCGCGGGCCGGCGACCAGGACAGGCACAGGTGCTCGCGCGTCCTCGTCACCGCCACGTACAGGAGCCGCCTCTCCTCCGCGAGCGCTTCGGCCGTCCGGGCGTGCACGATCGGCATCAGCCCCTCGACCAGCCCGGGCAGCAGCACCGCGTCCCACTCGAGCCCCTTAGCCGCGTGCATGGACGCGAGCGTGACGCCGTCGAGGGCGGGCGCGTGGCCGAGGTCGGCCCGCATGGTCAGCTCGGCCGAGAAGTCGGCCAGCGTCGCTTCCGGCCCGGCGGCGTGCATGTCGTCGGCGAGCTGGGCGATCGCGGCCAGCGACTCCCAGTTCTCCCGGGCCGTGCTGCTCCTCCCGGGGGGGACGACCCCCCCCAGACCCCCCCCGCTCCTGGGGGGGCTGCCCGCCCCCCCAGACCCCCCTGGCCCCAGACCGGCCAGCACGTGCCGGACCGAGGCGGGCAGCGGGTCACTGGAATCGCCGGCCGCCACGCCCCGGGCGGCCCCGCGCAGCAGCACCAGCGCCTGGCGGACCACGGGCCGGTCGTAGAAGCGCTCGGCGCCGCGGATCACGTAGGGCAGGCCGGCTTCGGCCAGGGCCAGCTCGAACCGCTCGGTGTCGGCGTTGACCCGGACCAGGATGGCGATCTCCCTGGCGGGCACCCCGGCCGTCATGAGCGTCCGGACGCGATGGGCCAGCCCGGCTGCCTCCGCGGCGTCGTCGGGGTACTCGATGAGCACCGGGCGGGGGCCGGGCGGGCGCTGTGCGGCCAGCGGCGAGGCCGACCTGGCCAGCTGGTTCGCCACCGCGATCACCTGCGGCGTGGACCGGTAGTCGCGGACCAGCCGGACCACGGTCGCGGCCGGGAACTCCGCGGTGAACCCGGTCAGGTAGGTCGAGGTGGCGCCGGTGAAGGAGTAGATCACCTGGTTCGGGTCGCCGACCACGCACAGGTCGTCGCGGTCGCCGAGCCACGCCTCGAGCAGCAGCTTCTGCAGCGGGTTCACGTCCTGGTACTCGTCCACGACGAAGTGCCGGAAGATGTCGTGTACCTGGCCGGCCGCTACCCGGCTGTCGATCAGGATGGCGGCGGTGAGCTCGAGCACGGACTCGAAGTCGATCAGGTGCCGTTCCCGCCGCAGCTCCTCGTAGGCGGCGTAGACAGCCGCGAGGTTGTCCGCCCCGGCCACGGCCGAACGTCCCGCGGCGGCCGCGGCGGCCGGGTACCCGTCCGGGCGGACCTGGATGACCTTGGCCCACTCGATCTCGGCGGCGGCGTCGGCGAGCGCTCCCGGGGTGCCGTCGAGCCGGACCCGGGCCTGCTTGGCCGCCTCCCGGACCAGGCCGGCCTTGGAGTCGATCAGCTGCGGCGGCCGCCCGCCGACCACCCGCGGCCAGAAGTAGTTGAGCTGGCGCAGCGCGGCCGCGTGGAACGTGGACGCGCGGACCTGGCCGACGCCCAGCTGGCGTAGCCGGCCGCGCAGTTCGCCCGCGGCCCGCACGGTGAAGGTGAGCGCCAGCACGTGCGCCGGGTCCACCGTGCCGGACAGGGCCGCGTAGGCGATCCGGTAGGTGATGGCGCGGGTCTTGCCGGTGCCCGCGCCCGCCAGCACGCAGACCGGCCCGCGGGCGGCCAGGGCCACCTGGCGCTGCTCGGGGTCGAGCCCGGCCAGCAGCGCTTCGGATGTGCCGGGTATCACATCTGCCACCCCCCCTTCGTACCGCATCCGGGGAACGCAACCGGTCCCGCCGGTGTTACAGAACCTGGACTTTGCTGAAGCGAGCTCAAGGAGGCAGTGGGTGTCCGGCCAGCTGACGATGTACACCACCCCGTGGTGCGGCTACTGCCGCAACCTGAAGAGGCAGCTGGCCCGGGACGGTATCGAGATGGTCGAGGTCGACATCGAGCGCGACGAGGCCGCGGCCGAGTTCGTGATGTCGGTGAACGGCGGCAACCAGACCGTGCCCACTGTCCTGTTCCCCGACGGTACCGCGCTGACCAATCCGTCGGCGGCGCAGGTCAAGAAGCAGCTCGCCGCCATCGTCGGCTGACCCGATCATATTGACGGGGGCGGCCGCTACAGTCCTGGCAGATGGTCCGCGGGGGAAACCGTCACGCAACATCCGACACGTTGGTCACGTTCCATGACCAGGTGCCCGGGCTGCGGGAAGATGGATCGGCGGCTGGAGCTAAGGAGGCCTAGGTGGCAGAACTCGACGTTCTTGATGTCGTCGAGATCTGCGCTGGGGCGGGCGGGCAGGCTCTCGGGCTGGAACGGGCCGGCTTCGAGCACGCCCTGGCCGTGGAGCTCGACGGTGCGGCCTGCGCCACGCTGCGCGCCAACCGTCCCGCGTGGAAGGTCGCCGAGGGGGATGTGGCCGACCGGGACCTGTGGCGGCCGGAGGATTACCGGGGCGTGGCGCTGCTGGCCGGCGGGGTGCCCTGCCCGCCGTTCACCGTGGCGGGGCGGCAGCTCGGCGCCACCGACGAGCGGGACCTGTTCGCCTGGGCGGTGGAGCTGTGCGGGACCATCCAGCCGCGAGCCCTGCTGCTGGAGAACGTCAGAGGGCTGAGCACCAGCCGGTTCAGCGCGTACCGGCAGCATGTCCTCGACCGGCTGCGCGACCTCGGATACGTCCCGGGCTGGCGACTGCTGCACGCATCCGATTTCGGTGTCCCGCAGCTGCGGCCGCGGTTCGTGCTGGTCGCGGTGCGACAGGCCGACGCGCCGTGGTTCCGCTGGCCGTCGCCGTGGCCGCGGCCGCCCGCGACGGTGGGCGAGACGCTGGGCGACCTGATGGCCGCGCGGGGCTGGCCCGGCGCGGCCGCCTGGGCGCGGCGCGCCGACCGGATCGCGCCCACGATCGTCGGCGGGTCCAAGAAGCACGGCGGTGCCGACCTGGGTCCCACCCGGGCCAAGCGCGCCTGGGCCGGGCTCGGCGTGGACGGCATCGGGGTGGCGGATTGCGCCCCGGGGCCTGAGGCTCCGGCAGCGCTGCGGCCGCGGCTGACCTGCGAGATGGTGGCCAGGCTGCAGGGCTGGCAGGACGACTGGGGCTGGCGGTTCAGCGGCCGCAAGACCGCGCGCTACCGGCAGATCGGCAACGCGTTCCCGCCGCCGGTGGCGCAGGCGCTGGGTTCGGCTATCCGCAGCGCGCTGGAGCACGCGGGCGCGCCCGAGGCGGACGCGGCGGGGGAAGCGGATTCCCCGGATGGTGCGCACGTGCACGACCCGGTGTTCCGGGTGCTGCGGTCCCGGGCCGACTTCCTGACTGCCCGGCAGATCGCCCAGCTGGCGGCGGAGCTGAGCGCGGGTGCCGGGCCGACCCAGGCCGCCGTGCTCCGGCGGCTGCGCCACCTCGGTCGGGACTTCGAGCTCGAGGTGGCCGATTCTGGCTCCAGCGACCCTGGCTCCGGCGACGGGCCGGCCTACCGGCTAGGCGGCTTCAAGGCCTTCCTCGGCCAGCCCGGGCACGTCCGCTACGAGCGCTTCGCCGCCCGCCGGACCACGATCAGCTAGCCGAGGGCACCTGGCGAGCGGGTTACTCCATGTAATTGTCCACATACTGTGGATAACGACGGGATAACGAGTGAGCCACGGCGGATATACCCGTCGCGACCTGCACAGTAGTTACTGCACCGCGTGCCTGTTCTTAGCCTCGTTAACCTCTAGGTCGGCGTTCGGCTACCGAAATGCCGCAGACGCTGCGATAATGCCTGGATGACAGGGCTGAGCCTTGCCCTGGCCAATCTGAAGCCGGGGACGGGGAAGACCACATCAGCGGTCTGGCTAGCACATGTTTTCGCACAGGCCGGGAATCGCGTGCTGCTCGTGGACGCGGATCCATCGGGCAGCGCGCTTGAGTGGTCCGACCTCGCCGCCATGGATCCGCACCTGGCGGCGCCCGAGGCGGCCTTCCCGTTCCGTATCGTGGCGCTGCCCTCGCGTGAGCTGCACCGCCGCGTGCCCGAGATCGCCCAGACGGACGACGTGGTGATCATCGACGCACCGCAACTCGAGGACCACGCGGGCATCGCGAGGTCGGCGCTGCGGTACGCCGACGAGATCCTCATCCCGTGCGCGCCCAGCCCGATCGAGATCAACCGCACGACGCCGGTTCGGGATGAGATCGCGGAGATCTCGTCGATCCGCGAGCAGCCCGCCCGTTCGGCCGTGCTGTTGAACCGGTGCATCGCGCGCGCGCACTCCACCGTCGACGCCCGCGAGGCGCTCGAGAACCTCGGCTACGACGTGCTGGGCACGGCGGTGCCGCGGCGCGAGGTGTACGCACAGAGCTTCGGCATGCCGATCAAGCAGACCGGCTGCGACATCTGGCGGCAGGTGGCCCGGGATCTGATCAGCCGGTGCGCTCCCCTATGCTCGATCCGGTCATGAGTACGCAGCGGGAACAGCAGAAGGCGCGGATGGCCGCCGCGGCGAGCCGCCGGGCGGCGCCCGACGCCGGTCCCGCCGGGCGCACCGCGATCCGGTCCAAGCCGGTCAGGATCACGCTCGACCTCAGCCCCGAGCTCTACCGGCAGCTGACGGCCTGGGCGGATTCGGCCGCCGTGACGCTCGACGTGCCGCGGGTGTCGCTGGCCGACGCGGTCCGGGCGATGATCCGGGTCGCGGCGGACAACCCCGACGACGTGCTCGACCGGCTGCGCCGCGACCGAGACCAGTAGCGGCGCGACGGTCAGGCGCGGGAGGCGCGGGCGCGGGCCCGGCCGCGCTCCCTGGCGTCGAGGATGGTCTTGCGCAGGCGCACGGCGGGGCCGGTGACCTCGACGCACTCGTCGTCGGCGCAGAACTCCAGGGCCTGCTCCAGGCTGAGCAGCCGCGGCGGCACCAGCCGCTCGAGTTCCTCGCCGGTGGACTGGCGCACGTTGGTGACCTTGCGCTCGCGCGTGATGTTCACGTCCATGTCGTCCGGCCTGGAGTTCTCCCCGACGATCATCCCCTCGTACACCTCGGTGCCCGGCGGGACGAACAGCGACCCGCGCTCCTGCAGGTTGAACATGGCGTAGGGGGTCGCGCTGCCGGACCTGTCGGCGACCAGCGAGCCGGTGGCCCGGCCGCGCATGGCACCCTGCCAGGGCTCGTATCCCTCGAAGACGTGGTGCGCGATGCCGGTGCCCCTGGTCTCGGTCAGGAACTGGGTGCGGAAACCGATCAGGCCGCGGGCGGGCACCACGAACTCGAGCCTGACCCAGCCGGTGCCGTGGTTGGTCATCGACTCCATCCGGCCGCGCCGCACCGAGATCAGCGAGGTCACGGTGCCCAGGTATTCCTCGGGCACGTCCACGGACAGCCGTTCCACCGGCTCGTAGACGTCGCCGTCCACCTCGCGGGTAACCGCGGCGGGACGTCCGACGGTCAGCTCGTAGCCCTCCCGCCGCATCGTCTCCACCAGAACGGCCAGCGCCAGCTCGCCACGGCCGCGGACCTCCCAGGTGTCGGGGCGCTCGGTCGGCAGCACGTCCAGCGACACGTTGCCGACCAGTTCGCGGTCGAGCCGGTCGCGGACCAGCCGGGCGGTGACCTTGGCCGCGGCGCTCTGCCCGGCCAGCGGTGAGGTGTTCACGCCGATCGTCATCGAGATGGCAGGCTCGTCCACGGTGATCAGCGGGAGCGGCCGGGGGTCGTCCACGTCGGCCAGGGTCTCGCCGATCATGATGTCGGGGATGCCGGCGATGGCCACGATGTCGCCCGGGCCGGCCGAGTCGGCCTGCACCCGGTCCAGCGCCTCGGTGAGGTAGAGCTCGGAGATCTTCACCCGCTCGATGGAGCCGTCGCGGCGGCACCAGGCGGCCTGCTGGCCGCGGGAGATGGTGCCGTTGCGGATCCGGCACAGTGCGATCCGGCCCAGGTAGGCCGAGGCGTCCAGGTTGGTCACGTGGGCCTGCAGCGGCGCGCCCGGCTCGTAGCAGGGCGGCGGCACCGTCTCGCGCAGCACGTCGAACAGCGGCTCCAGGTTCTCGGAGTCGGGCAGTTCGCCGTCGGCGGGACGGTTCAGCGAGGCCCGGCCGGCCCGCGCCGAGGCGTACACGATGGGGAACTCGATCTGCTCCTCGGTCGCGTCCAGGTCGATGAACAGCTCATAGCAGGCGTCCACCACCTCGGCGATCCGCGCGTCGGGCCGGTCCACCTTGTTGATCACGAGGATCACCGGGAGCCCGGCGGACAGCGTCTTGCGCAGCACGAACCTGGTCTGCGGTAGCGGTCCCTCGCTGGCGTCCACGAGCAGCAGCACGCCGTCGACCATGGACAGGCCGCGCTCCACCTCACCGCCGAAGTCGGCGTGGCCGGGCGTGTCGATGATGTTGATGGTCAGCCCGCCGTGCCGCACCGCGGTGTTCTTGGCCAGGATCGTGATGCCCTTCTCCCGCTCCAGGTCGCCGGAGTCGAGCACCCGTTCGGCCACGTTGGCGTTGGCGCGGAACGCGCCGGACTGCCACAGCATGGCATCCACCAGCGTGGTCTTGCCGTGGTCGACGTGCGCGACGATGGCCACGTTGCGCAGGTCGGCTCGTGTCGCGGTGGCGGGCTTGTGCGTTACGGGCATGCGTGATTCTCGTTCGTTAGGTATCTGGGGTGCGTCGCCGGAGCCGGTGACGGGCTCCAGTGTAGTGAACACCTAGGCTAGGCAAGATGATGCCGCTTCTCACCGATCGCGTGGTGCTGGTCAGCGGCGGCACCTCGGGGCTCGGTGCCGCGATCGCCCGGGCGGCGGCGCGCGAGGGCGCCCTGGTCGCGGTCACCGGACGGCGGCGCGAGCCGGGCGAGGCGCTGGCCGCTGAACTGGCGGCCAGCGGGACCAAGGCGCTGTTCGTCCAGGCCGACATCGGCGAGGTCGAGCAGGCCCGGGCCTGCGTGACGGCGGCCGTGGCCGGCTTCGGCCGGGTGGACAGCCTGGTCAACGCGGCCGGGCTGACCAGCCGGGGTACCCTGCTCGACACCACGCCCGAGCTGTTCGACGCGCACATCGCGGTCAACCTCAAGGCGCCGTTCTTCCTCATGCAGGCCGTGGTGGCCGACCTGGTGGCGCGCCAGGCGCCCGGCACGATCGTGAACGTGCTGTCCATGTCGGCGCACGGCGGGCAGCCCTACCTCGCGCCGTACGTGGCGGCCAAGGCCGGGCTGACCGGGCTGACCCGCAACGCGGCGCACGCCCACCGCCGGGACCGGATCCGGATCAACGGCCTGAACATCGGCTGGACCGACACCGAAGGCGAAGACGAGACCCAGCGCCGGTTCCACGGCGCGGGCGACGACTGGCGGGAGCGGGCCGCCGCGTCGCTGCCCATGGGCAAGCTGGGGCAGCCGGACGAGATCGCCGACTTCGTGGTGTTCCTGCTCTCGGACCGCTCCGGCGTGGTCACCGGTTCGGTCATCGACTGGGACCAGAACGTCCTGGGCGCCTTCGACTGAGCGTCAGGGGCTGGCGGGGCAGGCCTCGTGTACCCACTGGTGGTCGGCGCGGAGCCGCACGTCCTGGCCCGGCAGGATGGCCGTACCGCAGCGGGGGCAGGTCTGGCCGGCCGCGTGCAGCTCGTTGTCGCTGAAGTCGGTTCCACGCTCGTCCAGGTGAGATACCGGATGTTTCTCGTGCGGGCCGCCGAGATCCTCCAGTAGCCCCTCCTCGATTTCGTGACCTCCGAAGTCTGGCGGGGTTGTCACGTGGGCCTCCTCCGGGTGTGATGTGGCTCCTCCCCAGTCTGGCACCTGTGCGGGACGAAACGTAGGGCATCACATCTTCGCGGCGGCGGCGCGGAGGTTCCCGGCCGCGAGGGCCAGGCCGTCGAGACGGGTGTAGCTGGCGTCCTCGTGCTCGATGTTGACGGCCATGTCCGGGTCGATCTCGGCGAGGGCGGACAGGAACCCGGTCCAGTACGGAACGTCATGGCCGATACCCGTGCATCTCGATGGCGACCCGGACGCCGCGGGCCCGGGCCAGCGCGTCGATCCCGGTCCAGAACTCCGCGGCGACGTCCCACTGGTAATCGAGCACGTCCATGTACACCCCGTCCCAGGGGTTCACCACCCAGGACGGGTACCTCGCGCCGGGGTCGGAGCCGGGGGTGCCGGACATGGTGACCACGTTCGGCACGCCCAGCAGGCTCGCTAGCTCGATGGTGCGGCGCAGGTCGTCGGCGTGCTTGGGACCGACGCCGGGCAGCGGGTTGAGCGGGTTGCCGTTGCAGTTCAGGCCGGTGAGCTCCAGGCCGCGGGAGGCGAACAGCCCGAGGTAGTCCCGGCGGGCCTGCGCCGAGGACAGCAGCAGGTCGACGTGGCAGTGCGGGGACGGAATGAAACCGCCGGTGTTGACCTCCACCGAGGTCAGCCCGTTGGATTCGAGTACCTCCAGGGCCGCCTCGAGCGGGCGGTCGTGCAGGCAGGCGGTGTAGGCACCGAGCCGGAGCGCCATGGTGAGCGTCCCTCCTCAGGCCGTCCCGCCGTGCTTGGCCAGGTACTGCCGGATCTGCTCCAGGTTGTGCGCGGAGGACTCGCGGGCTCGTTCCTCCCAGGCGAAGACGCACACGGTGGCGATGCCGTCGAAGTTCACCTCGGCGAGGGTGCGGAAGAAGACGTCCCAGTCCACCTCGCCCTGACCGATGTCCAGGTGCTGATGGATCCGGGCGGCCGAACCGGGCGGGTTGACGATGTACCGCAGCCCGGAGGAGGCGCGGTGGTCGAAGGAGTCGGCGATGTGCAGGTGGGTGAGCAGCGGCCCGGCGTACTTCATGATGCCTTCGATGTCGCCGCCCTGGTGAAAGGTGTGCGGCGCGCAGTACAGGAACGAGACCCAGTCCCTGTCGATGCCGCGGATGAGGTCGACGGCCGCCCGTCCGTCCTCGATGAAGTCGTCCGGGTGCGGTTCGAGCACCAGCCGGACGCCCTCGCGCTCGAAGACGGGCAGGAGTTCCTCCATCGACCGCCAGAACTGGGCCTCGCTGGCCGCGGCCGCCTCGGGCCGGCCGTTGAACTCCGAGTTCATCGTGTCCACGCCGAGGTCGGCGGTGATCTGGATGGCCCGTTTCCAGTACCGCACCGCGGCCTGGCGCTCGCCGGAGTCCGGGCCGGACCACCGGTACAGCGGCAGCACCGAAGCGACCTGCACGCCGGCCGCGTTCAGGGCCCGGGAGAACGCGGCGATCTGCGCCCGGTCCGCCCGCGGGTGCAGGAAGAACGGCATGAAGTCGTCCCGCGGCGACAGCTCGATCCAGGAGTAGCCGAGGTCCGCGACCAGCGCGGGCAGATCGGCCAGCGGCACCCGGCGGAACATGTACGGGTCGAGGGCGATTCTCATTTGGCGTAGAACTCCGGACGTTCGGGCAGGGAAACCGCGGTGCGCTGGCCGGTGCGGAGCGCCTCGAGGGCGGCGTCGGTGACCACGGCGGCGGCGAAGCCGTCCCAGGAGGTCGGGCCGGTGGATGTGCCCGCCGCCACCGCGTCGAGCCATTCCTGCAGTTCGGTGTCGTAGGCGCGGATGAACCGGTCGCGCCAGTCCACGGGGACGCGGCCGCTATGCCGGTGCTGCGTCCGCACGGTCACCTCGCTGACGTCGGCCAGGGCGACGGTGCCGGTCTCGCAGACGACCTCGCCGCGGACGTCGTAGCCGTACCGGGCGCTGACGAAGAGCTCGTCGTCGACGAGCGCGCCGCTGGCCGTCTCGAGCAGCAGGATCAGCGGGTCCTGCAGGCCGTCGGGGGCGTGGCCGCTGCGGCGCGGCGTCAGCACGCTGGCCGCCACGATCTCCTCGCCGAACAGCCAGCGGACGATGTCTATCTCGTGCACGGCCGAGTCGCTGATGATCATGTCGGTGGTGAACCCGTAGTCCGGCACCGACGGGTTGCGGTGCGCGCAGTGCATCAGCAGCGGCGCGCCGAGGCCAGCGTCGTCGAGCGTGGCCTTCATGGCCCGGTAGCCGGCGTCGTAACGGCGCATGAAGCCGACCTGGACCAGCCGGCGGCCCGCGGCCATCTCGGCGTCCATGATCCGCTGGCAGGCGGCACTGGACGGCGCGAGCGGCTTCTCGCAGAACACCGGCTTGCCCGCGGCGATCGCGGCGACGACCTGGGCCTCGTGGGCCGGGCCCCAGGACGCGACGAGCACCGCGTCGACGTCGACGTCCGCGATCAGGGCGGCGGCCGTGTCGTGGGTATGCGCGCCAGGCAGGCCCGCCGCGACCTGCCCGGCGCGCGCCGCGTCGACGTCGTTGACGGCCGTGACCGTCCCGCCGGTGAGCACCTGGGTGATCCGGCGGATGTGGTCCTGGCCGATCATCCCCACTCCGATGACGCCGATGCGGATTCCGGGGGGGTCTGGGGGGGTCGCCCCCCCGGGGAACAGAGCCATGGTTACTCCTCTCCGATGCCGAGGCTGCGCAGGTAGGTGCAGGTGCGCTGGGCGATCGGCTTCGGCTTGTCGAAGTCGGTCGGGTACATGTCCTGCTCGACCACGACGAACAGGTCCCGGCCCATCTCGCGCAGGGCTTTGGCCACGTCCTCGACGACCGGTTCGCCGGCGGGCGGCTCGCAGCTGGCGCCCATGGCCACGGCCTGGCCGAAGGCGAGGCCCTCGCGGTCGGCCCTGGCCACGATGGCCGGGTCCATCTGCTTGATGTGCACGTACCCGATGCGGTCGGGGTAGCGGTTGATGATGGCCACGTTGTCCGCGTGCCGGTAGGCCAGGTGGCCGGTGTCCAGGCACAGGTTGACGTGGCGCGGGTCGGTCTCGTCCAGGAACCGCTCGGTCTGCGCCTGGGTTTCCACGTGGCTGTCCGCGTGCGGGTGGAACTGCAGCCGCAGGCCGTACTCCTCCGCGACGATCTTGCCCAGGTCACCGGTGGCCCGGATCATGATCCGCCACTGCTCGTCGTCGAGCTCGGCGGGCTCGGTGAAGGCGCCGGTGGAGTCGTCGCGGTAGCCGGGCACCGGCACGAAGATCACGTGCTGCCCGCCGACCGCGGCGGTGAGCTCGGACACCCGGCGGGTGATCGCGACGATGTCCGGCCAGTCACCAGGCCGGTGCAGGCCGCTGAACCCGTGCACGGTTCCGCCGGCCACGGCCAGGCCGCGCTGGCTGAGCTCGCCGGCCAGCCGCGCCTTGTCGCTGGGCAGATAGCCGAACGGGCCTAGTTCCAGCCACCGGTACCCGACCTCGGCCACCTCGTCGAGGAAGCGGGTCCACGGTGTCTGCAACGGGTCGTCGGCGAACCACACGCCCCAGGAGTCGGGGCAGGTGCCCAGCCGGAGGCGCGCGTGGCCGCGCGCCTCCGGCGCTGCGTCACTCACCCGGCCCCCTCACCCGGGTGTCCGACTCGGTGGTAGTGGTGGGGTGGCTGGTGATGCCGAGCTCGCTGACTTCGGCTTCCATCTCGTGCGCGGCCTCGGCGGCGGCGCCGCCGGCGCCTTCGAGCTCGTGGGACAGCTGCTCCAGCTCGGCGCCGCCGGCCATCAGGCCGGTGAGCTCCTCCCGGGTGACCTGGCTCTTCTCGTAGTTGCCGATGGAGGCGCCGCGGTTCAGCAGCAGGAACCGGTCGCCGACCGGGTAGGCGTGGTGCGGGTTGTGGGTGATGAAGATGACGCCCAGGCCGCGCTCGCGGGCCTGGATGATGTACTTCAGCACCACCCCGGACTGCTTGACGCCGAGGGCGGCGGTGGGCTCGTCCAGGATCAGCACCTTGGCGCCGAAGTGCACCGCGCGGGAGATGGCCACGCACTGCCGCTCGCCGCCGGAGAGGGTGCCGATGGGCTGCTCCACGTCGCGCAGGTCAATGCCCATCGCGAGCAGCTCGTCCTTGCACATCTTCTTCATGGCCGGGATGTCCATCCGCGGGCCCTTGCGGACCTCGTTGCCGAGGAAGAAGTTCCGCCAGACCGGCATCAGCGCCACCACGGCCAGGTCCTGGTAGACGGTGGCGATGCCACGCTCGAGCGCCTCACGGGGCGAGGAGAACGAGACCGGGGTGCCCTCCACCTCATAGGTGCCCGAGGACGGCTGGTGCAGCCCGGCGATGATCTTGATCAGGGTGGACTTGCCGGCCCCGTTGTCACCCAGCACGCAGGTGACCTCGCGGGCGCCCACCTCCAGGTTGATGTCGTGCAGCGCGATCACCGCGCCGTAGCGTTTCCCGGCGTCGATCAGCTTGACCAGCGGCACGCCGCCGCGGCCGTTGCCGGCCGTGGCGGTGTCCTGGCCGTCGGCGCGATGCCGGCCGGGCTGCGGGGTGTCCTGGGGGGTGCTCATATCGATGCCTCCGCACGGCGACGGATGTAGGTGTTCAGCAGAATCGCGCCGAGCAGCAGCGCGCCGACGAAGAACTGGAACCAGTCCGGGTTCCAGCCGGCGTAGACGATGCCCTGGTTGACCATGCCGAAGATCAGCGCGCCGATGGCCGCGCCGACCGCCGAGCCGTACCCGCCGGTCAGCAGGCAGCCGCCGACGACCGCCGCGATGATGTAGACGAACTCGTTGCCGATGCCCTGCCCGGACTGGATCGTATTGAACAGGAACAGGGTGTGCATGCCGGTGAACCAGGCCATGAACCCGACCGCCATGAACAGGCCGATCTTCATCTTGGCCACCGGCACGCCGACCGCCCGGGCCGACGGCGCGTTACCGCCCACGGAGAAGATCCAGTTGCCGATGTGGGTCCGCAGCAGGATCCAGGTCGCGATGATCACGAAGACGATCCAGTACACCACCGAGGTGCGGATGTTCACCCCGCCGATGGTCCACGACGCGCTGAACACCTCCCGCGCCGAGTTGAACCCCTGCAAGGTGGAGATGTCCGGGCTGGAGACCTGGTTGGTGATGGTCTGGGTCAGCGCGATGTTCAGCCCCTGGAGCATGAAGAACATGCCCAGCGTGATCAGGAAGCTCGGGATCCCGGTCCGGACCACCAGCCAGCCGTTGATGAAGCCGATCAGCAGCGACAGGACCAGCGCGACCAGCACGCCGACCCAGGCGTTGGTGGTGAACTCGTAGCTGAACAGCGAGGCGCACAGCGCCGAGCTGGTCACCGCGACACCGGCCGACAGGTCGAACTCCCCGCCGATCATCAGCAGCGCCACCGGCGTGGCCATCAGCCCGTACGTCGAGGTGACGTACAGCACCGAGGAGAACGAGGACGCGTTGCGGAACGGCGGCGCGATGATGAAGAAGAAGATGTAGATGACGATGGCGCCCGCGATCGCGCCCGCCTCGGGGCGGGCGAGCAGCCGCGCCAGCGGGGACTTGCGCCCGATACGCTCGTCGGCTCTGGGCGGCGGGGCAACCGGGGCTTCGGCCGTCTGAGTCATGAAAACCTCTCTTTCCGTGTGCCGGGGTCACCCGCGGGGGGCGGGCGACCCCGGCACGGCGATTCCGTTAGCGGTTACCCTGCGCGGCGTACTTGGCCACCGCGTCGACGTTGCTGGCGTCGACGAAGGACGGGCCGGTCAGCACGACCTGGCCGCCGCCGATGACGTTGCCGTTGGTCAGGAACAGCCACAGCGAGTCGACCGACTCATAGCCCTGCAGGTAGGGCTGCTGGTCCACCGCCCACTGCACCTGGCCCGACTTGATCTTGGCGATCTCGGGTGCGCTGGTGTCGAAGGTGTAGAGCTTGGCGCTGCTGTGCGCCTGGTTGAGGGCCTGGACGGCGATCAGCGCGAACTGGGCGCCCAGGGTGATGACCGCGTCGATGCTCTTGTTCCTGGTGAGCTCGGCCGACATCGAGGACAGCACGGCCGCGTTGTCGGTGCCGTTCACGTAGAGCTTGCTCATCGTGCCCTCGGAGCCGAGGCCCTGCTTCACGCCCGCGCACCGGGCCTCGAGCTGGGCCTGGCCCTGGGCCTGGAGCACGCAGAGCACGTTCTTCTTGCCCGCCTCGGCCAGCCGCTTGCCGGCCGCGACGCCCGCGATCTGCTCGTCCTGGCCGAAGTACTCCATCCCGCCGCACTGCTGGTAGTTGGAGTAGCCCGCGTTGAACATGACGATGGGGATGCCAGATGACTTGGCCTTCTGGATGGCCGGGCACAGCGCGCCGGGGTTCGGGTCGGTGACCGCGATGCCGTCGACCTTGCTGTTGACCGCGTCATCGATCAGCTGGGCCTGCTTAGTCGGGTCGTCGTCGTTGGAGTACTTCAGCGTGATGTTGTCCTTGGCCGCCGCCGCGATCGCGCCCTTCCGGATGATGTCCCAGAACGTGTCGCCCGCGGCGGCGTGGGTGATCATCGCGACCGTGTAGTGCTTCGTGTTGGCGTGACCGGCCGCTACCGCGGTGCCGCCTCCCTCGGCGGCCTGCGCGGCCTTCTTGCCGCCGGTGTTGGAGCACGCGGCCAGGACGAGCGGGAGGACCATGAGCAGCGCGATGGCGATGGCACGTCTTCTGGATCTGAACATCTTCGGTACCTCCGGGTGAGGATTGATTTAAGGGATGGACCTGCCCTTTCCGGTCAGGTGGCGGTCGGGAAATGCATGTGCGAACGGTGGTGCTCTTGGTACTCGTTGTCGGGCCAGCGGCTGGTGATGGCCTTGGCGCGGGTGTAGAACCGGATGCCTTCCTGGCCGTGCACGTGGGTGTCGCCGAACAGGGAGTCCTTCCAGCCGCCGAAGGAGTAGAAGGCCATCGGGACCGGGATCGGGACGTTGATGCCGATCATCCCGACCTGGACGTCGCGCTGGAACTTCCGCGCCGCCTGGCCGCTCGACGTGAAGATCGCGGTGCCGTTGCCGTACCGGCTGGCGTTGACGATGTCGACGGCCTCGGCGAAGCTCCCGGCCCGGAGCACGACCAGCACCGGGCCGAAGATCTCGTCGGTGTAGATATCCATGTCGGTGGTGACCTGGTCGAACAGGCAGGGCCCGACGAAGAAGCCAGCTTCGTGTCCGTCCACGACCAGGCCGCGCCCGTCCACGACGAGCGTGGCGCCGGCCTGCTCGCCGCGGTCGACGTAGCCGGTGATGCGGTCCCTCGCCTGCGGCGTGACCACCGGGCCCATATCCGAGGCCGCGTCGCGGCCCGGGCCGACGTTCACCTCCTCGGCCTTCTGCTTCAGCTTCGCGATCAGGGCGTCGCCCGCGTCGCCCACCGCGACCACCGCGGAGATGGCCATGCACCGCTGCCCGGCCGAGCCGTAGCCCGCCGCCGTGATGTGGTTGGCGGCGAACTCCATGTCCGCGTCGGGCAGCACCACGGCGTGGTTCTTCGCGCCGCCGAGGGCCTGCACGCGCTTGCCGTTGTCCGAGGCCCGCTGGTGCACGTACCTGGCGATCGGCGTCGAGCCGACGAACGACACCGCCGCGATGCCGGGGTGGTCCAGGATCGCGTCCACGGCCACCTTGTCCCCGTGCACCACGTTGAAGACGCCCTCGGGCAGCCCGGCGTCGGCGTACAGGCGGGCGATGAAGTTCGACGCGGAGGGGTCGCGCTCGCTCGGCTTGAGGATGAACGTGTTCCCGGCGGCGATCGCGACCGGGTGCATCCACATGGGCACCATGGCCGGGAAGTTGAACGGGGTGATCCCGGCGCAGACCCCCAGCGGCTGGCGGAACGAGTACGCGTCCACGTCGGTGGAGACCTGCTCGGAGAACTCGCCCTTGAGCAGGGTCGGGATGCCGCAGGCGTACTCCACCACCTCCAGGCCGCGGATGACCTCGCCCTTGGCGTCCGAGACGACCTTGCCGTGCTCGTCGGCGACCAGCACCGACAGCTCGTCCAGGTGCCGCTCGATGAGGTCGCGCAGCGCGAACATGACCCGCGCCCGGCGGATCACCGACACGTCGCGCCATTCCTGCCAGGCCTTGGCCGCGGCGGCCACGGCGGCGTCGACGTCGGCCGGCTCGGCCAGCGCGACCTGAGCCTGCTGCTCACCGGTGGCCGGGTTCCAGACCGGGCCCCACCTGGTCGACGCGCCGGTCGTCTCCGAGCCGGCGATCCAGTGCTGGATAGTACGCATCCGTAAATTCAGCCTTTCCTACAGGTACATCCGCTGGTCGCGCTGGGCCGCTTCGTAGGCCGTACGGGCCTGCCGCGTGCTGTCCAGCGCGGAAGTCTGCGACACCGGCACGTCCCACCAGCTCTCCGAGGAGGGCACCGGGGCGAGCGGGTCGGTTTCGATATAGGTGACCGTGGTCCGGTCCGACGCGCGGGACTGCGCCAGCGCGGCCTGCAGGTCCTTGACCGTACGGGTCCTGATCACGTCGGCGCCGAGGCTGGCCGCGTTGGCCGCCAGGTCGACCGGGAGGACGTCGCCGTCCAGCAGCCCGGAGGACGGGTCGCGGTAGCGGTACCGGGTGCCGAACCGCTGCGAGCCGAGCGACTCCGACAGCGAGCCGATCGAGCCGAAGCCCTGGTTCTGCACCAGGACGATGTTCAGCTTGATCCCCTCGGAGACCGCGGTCACGATCTCCTGCGCCATCATCAGGTAGGACCCGTCGCCGACGAGCACGAAGACCTCGCGGTCCGGGGCGGCCATCTTGGCCCCCAGCCCGCCGGCGATCTCGTAGCCCATGCACGAGTAGCCGTACTCCACGTGGTACTGCTTGGGGTCCCGGGCCCGCCACAGCATCTGCAGGTCGCCGGGCATGCTGCCGGCCGCCTGCACCACCACGTCCCGTTCGTCCATGAACTCGTTCAGCGCGCCGAGGATCTCGGTCTGGGCCGGCAGCGGCTGGTGGCCCAGGTGGTACGCGTGCTCCACCACCCGCCGCCAGTCCGCGTTCGCGGCCTCGATCCGGGCGGTGTACCCGGGGTCGACGTGGTAGCCGGCCCCGGGAATGGACAGCGCCGTCGTCAGGGCCTCCAGGCCGGCCCGGGCGTCGGCGACCAGGCTGGCGCCCGCGTGCTTGCCCGCGTCGAACGCGGCCACGTTGAGGTTGACGAATGTCACGTCCGGGTGCTGGAAGGCGGTGCGCGAGGCGGTGGTGAAGTCGCTGTACCTGGTGCCGATGCCGAGCACGACGTCGGCCTCGCGGGCCAGCGCATTGGCGACCGGCGAGCCGGTGGCGCCGACGCCGCCCACGGCGCACGGGTGGTCCCAGGCCAGGGCGCCCTTGCCCGCCTGGGTGTCGGAGACCGGGATGCCGGTCGCCTCGGCGAACGCGCGCAGCGCCGGGCCAGCCTCGGAGTAGATGACGCCGCCGCCCGCGATGACGAGCGGCCTGCGGGCGTGGCGGAGCACCTCGACCGCGCGCCCGAGCGCGGAAGGCTCGGGCAGGGGGCGGGGCACGAACCAGGTCCGTTCGGTAAATAGCCGTTCCGGCCAGTCGTGGGCCTCGGCCTGCACGTCCTGCGGGAGCGCCAGGGTGACCGCGCCCGTCTCGGCCGGGTCGGTGAGCACCCGCATCGCGGCCAGCAGCGCCGACGGCAGCTGCTCCGGCCGGCTGATCCGGTCCCAGAACCGCGACACCGGCTTGAACGCGTCGTTCACGCTCACGTCGTACGAGCGCGGGTCCTCGAGTTCCTGCAGCAGCGGGCTGGCGGCGCGGGTGGCGAAGAAGTCGCTGGGCAGCAGCAAGACCGGGATGCGGTTGATGGTGGCGAGCGCGGCGCCGGTCACCATGTTGGTCGAGCCGGGGCCGATCGAGGCGGTGCAGGCGAAGGTCTGCAGCCGGTTCCGCATCCGGGCGAAGCCGACCGACGCGTGCACCATGGCCTGCTCGTTGCGGGCCATGTAGTACGTCAGGTCCGCCTCGCCCGTCTGCTGGGCCTGGAGCAGGGCCTGGCCGACGCCCGCCACGTTGCCGTGCCCGAAGATGCCCCAGCAGCCTTCGACCAGCCGCTGCCGCACGCCGTCGCGTTCGGTGTACTGGCTGGCCAGGAAGCGGACCAGGGCCTGGGCCACGGTGAGGCGGACGGTCATCGGTCGTTCTCCGTCACTGAGGTGAGGGGCAGGCGGGGATCCATCGGCTGGTCCGCCCAGGTGCCGCGGATCCAGGCGTGCGCCGGGTCGTCGCAGAACCGCCAGGACCTGACCGGCTCGGGGCCCGCCATGACGTTGAGGTAGTACAGGGCGTAGCCGGGTGCGGCGATCGACGGTCCGTGCCAGCCGTGCGGGATCAGGATCACGTCGCCCGTGCTCACCTCGGCCAGCACGTCGACCGGGCGGGCCGGGGTGCCGTAAACCCGCTGGTAGGCCAGGCCCTCGGTCTCGAAGTAGTAGATCTCCTCGAGTTCGGCCTCGTCCTCGGAGGTCTCGTCGTGCTTGTGCGGCGGGTAGGAGGACCAGTTCCCGCCCGGGGTGAGCACCTCGACCGCGATGAGCTTGTCGCACTCGAACGCCCCGGGCGAGCAGAAGTTGTTGACCTGGCGGCTGGCCTGGCCGGCGCCGCGCAGCTCCACCGGGACGTCCTCGGCCGGGCCATACCGCGGTTCGAGCCGGCGCGTGCAGCGGGCGCTCGGAACGGCGAACGCGCCGCCGTCACGGCTGGTCACGGTGACGGTGGCGTCGCGCGGCGCGTAGCTGAAGTCGCTGACACGGGAGAAGACACTGCCTCGCCCGGTTAGCTCGAAACTAGTGTCCTCGCAGGTCACGGTGGCCGAGCCGGACAGCGGCAGGACCAGGATCTCGTCCTGTCCGGTGGCCCAGGTGTGCGATCCGCCCGGCGGCAGGGTCAGCACCTTGAGGCCGCTGTAGGTCCAGCCGGCCTGTTCGGGCGTCACCACGAGGGAGAAGGCGCCGTCGGTGCTCGTTCCCCGCCTCAGGTACAGCTTGTCGTCCAACCTCTGCCTCACCCCCGCACCATGGACAGGACCGTGTCCACCGCGCTGGACACGTCGTCGTCGGGCGGGAACAGCAGCGACCGGCCGATGACGAGGCCGTGCACGGACGGAATCTGCAGCGCCTTGCGCCAGCTCTCGAAGGCGGCGTCCTGGTCGGCGCTGACCTCGCCGCCGAGCAGCAGGACCGGCAGCGTCGAGGCGGCCATGACCCGCTCCATGTCCTCCACCACCGGCAGCTTGAGCCAGGTGTAAGCCGAGGTGGCGCCCAGCCCGGCCGCCACCGTGATGGAGCGGATCACCGCCTCGGGCGACAGGTCGTTGCGGACCCGGCCGTCCACCCGGTGCGAGATGAACGGCTCGACCATCGCCATCAGGGCGTGCGAGGCGAGGTCGCTGACCGCCCGGGCGCAGGCCTCCATCGTCACGACCGTGGCGGGATCGTCGGGGTCGATGCGGAACAGCATCTTGCCGCCGTCGAACCCCATCCGGGCGATGCTGGCCGCGTCGTACCCGGTGAACCGGTCGTCCATCTCGAACGCGGTCCCGGCCAGGCCGCCCCGGTTCATCGAGCCGATGACCACCTTGTCGTCCAGCGCGCCGAGCAGCAGCAGGTCCTCGATGATGTCCGCGGTGCCGAGCACGCCGTCCACGCCGGGCCGCGACAAGGCGAGCGACATGCGCTCCAGCAGGTCGGCCCGGTCGGCCATGGCCATCGGCCGGGCCCCGGCCCGCAGCGCGCCGCGCGCCGGGTGGTCGGCCGCGATGAGGAAGATCTGGCTGTCCGCGCCGAGCAGCGATTCCCGGCGGCGGCGCCGGGCGGCGGCCTCGGCGATGGTCTGCGGGCGGCGCGTGCGCGCCTCCAGGATGGCGTTGAGCTGGTCACGCACTGGTTGCCTCCCGTGGTCCCCCAGTTTTCGGCTCCCCAGCCAGGAGTCCGTCTACCTCGGCCGCCGTGGGCATGGCGTCCGAGCAGGCCAGCCGCGACGCCACGATGGCCCCGGCGGCGTTCGCGAAGCGCATCACGCGCTCGATGTCCCACCCGGAGAGCAGACCGTGGCAGAGCGCTCCGCCGAACGCGTCGCCGGCGCCGAGGCCGTTCATGACGTCGACCGGCACCGGCGGTACCTCTATGGCTTTCGTGCCGTCATCCGCCAAGACGCCCTTGGGGCCCTGCTTGACCACGGCGAGCTTGACGCCGAACTCGTGAAGTTTCCGCGCCGCGGTGTGCGGGTCCCGCTCCCCCACGGCGGTCTCGCACTCGTCGAGGTTGCCGACGGCCACGGTCACGTGCGGCAGCGCCTGCTGTACCCAGCGCCTGGCCTCCTCCCGCGACGCCCAGAACATCGGGCGGTAGTCCAGGTCGAGGACGGTGATGTCCTTCCCGGTCCTGGCCTCCAGCGCGGCCAGCGTCGCGCTGCGGCTCGGCTCCTCGGACAGGCCGGTAACAGTCACCCAGAACACCCCCGCCGCGCGGATGGCGTCGGTATCCAGTTCCTCGCGATAGATCTCCAGGTCCGGCGCCTTGGGCAGGCGGTAGAAGTACAGCGGGAAGTCGTCCGGCGGGAAGATCTCGCAGAACGTCACCGGGGTGGGCAGGTTCTTGACCGATGTGACGTAGCGGTCGTCCACGCCGTAGCCGCGCAGCGCCGTGTGCAGGAAGGTGCCGAACGGGTCCTCCCCGGTCCGGGTGATGACCGCCGTTCGCCTGCCGTACCTGGCCGCGGCCACCGCGACGTTGGACGCGCTGCCGCCCAGGTACTTGCCGAAGCTCTCCACCTCGTCCAGGCCCACGCCGACTTGCTGCGGGTACAGGTCAACGCCGATCCGGCCCATGGTGAGCACCTCGAACGGCTCGGGCATCGGGTCTGCCTCCCTCTCCGGCGGAGGTTCGCGCTGGACGCGGTATGTCTAAGGTTTTACGCCTGCGTTTCAGTCAGGTCAAGAGTATGTCTTTACATATTTACGTGTTGATCTGCTAGCAACCGGGTGACCTTGGGTCATAATGGGATCGTTACCGAATCGACCCCTGCGAGTTGTCCGTGAGCCGTGCCGCCCTGCCCATCCGGGTCGACCGGACCAGTCCGGTCCCCCTCTATTTCCAGGTGGCGCAGTACCTGGAGCAGTTGATCGAGTCCGGCGAGCTGCCGATGGGGACGCGGCTGGACAACGAGGGCGACCTGGCCGGGCAGCTCGGCCTGTCCAAGCCGACCATGCGCCGGGCCATCGAGTACCTGGTGGGCCGTGGCCTGCTCGTGCGCAAGCGCGGGATCGGGACCCAGGTCGTGCAGGCCAAGGTCACCCGCGAGGTGGAGCTGACCAGCCTGTACGACGACCTGGCCAAGACCGGCCGGGCCCCGTCCACCACGGTGGTCAGCTTCTCCACCGAGCCGGCGCCGGACGCGCTCGCGGCCGAGCTCGGGCTCGCGGCCGGGACGCCGGTGTACGTCTTCGAGCGGCTGCGGTGCGCCGACGCCGAGCCGCTCGCGCTGATGCGCAACTGCGTCCCCGAGCACCTGATGCGGCTGTCAGCGGCTGACCTGGAGGAACAGGGCCTCTACAACCTGTTCCGCGCGAACGGCATCGTCATGCGGATCGCCAAGCAGTCCATCGGCGCGCGGGCCGCGACCGCGGCCGAGGCCCGCGCGCTGGGCGAGCGCAAGGGGGCGCCGCTGCTGGTCATGGAGCGTTCGGCCTATGACGAGCAGGGACGGGCGGTGGAGCACGGCCGCCACGTCTACCGGGCGTCGCGGTACAGCTTCGACCTCACCCTGACCGGCTGGTGACCCAGGTCACTCAGAGTCGGCGAGCGCTGGTGAGCTGGGTCACTCCGTATCTTTCTGGGGGTCGTTCTGGAGCCCGTCCCAGGACCAGCGCGGGATGGCCAGGCCGCCCGGCACGTCGTCCGCCGACCGGTGGTAGCGGGCCATCGTCGTGGTCGTGGCCCAGGCGAAGTAGTCGTGCAGCACCTGCCGGAGCCTGTCGTCTGCCGCCAGCCCGATGTCGGCCAGGGCCTGGTCGAAGCAGGCGATCGCACGCCGGTCCATCTCCTCGTGCGCGCCGTTGCCGCTGTGGATCCGCACCACCGAGGTCTCGTCGCCATACACATCCGAGTACAGCGGCGGCCCGCCCAGCGCCTCGGCCCAGTACGCCGCCAGGCGCTCGGAGTGGTCCGGGCGGTAGCCGTGGCTGAACGCGTGGCTCACCTGTTCGTCCGCCATCACCCTCGTGTGCCACGCCTCGGCCAGCCGCCGCAAGCGTGCGATTCCGCCGACCGCCTCATATACCGTTGCCACCTGTAAAGGATGGCATGATCGCGGCGCCGGCGGCGGGTACCCGGCCCGTTCGGGTCCATTCTTACCCCCTCTGACCTGGGCTAAGCCGTCTTAGGCCGGGGCCGGGGAAGCTTAGCCCGGCCTAAGCCGGTAGGGGCGGGGAAGATAAGGCATTCGCCCGATGCGGGGGGCGGGGCCTTACGGCGAATCTTGAGGATGTGGGGAACCAGAAGGTTCTCCCGGGGGCCAAGGAGGAACCATGCATCCCGAGATTCTTCGTGCGATGAACGACCAGCGTGGCCAGGAAATGCGCGAGAGGGCCCACCGGTCCAGGCTCGCCCGGATGGCGATCCGGGGACGCCGGCACGGGCGTGACCTGCCGGACGACGATTTCGTCGTCCCCGCTGTTCCCGACTACGTAGACGGATCGTTCCGCGCGGACCAGGCCGTCGGCCAGGTGGCCAGCGACGCGGGCCAGGCGCCCGCCCGTCACGCCGCCTGACCCGGCCATGACCGCCCACAACCCAGTCGCCCGTGAGCTTTCCGGAATGTCAGCCCCTCGTGGGATGCTGATTCCAGAGATGAGCGGGCGAGCGTCCAGCCCCGTCCTGGTCGGACGGGCCGAGCAGATGGCCGCCCTGGAAGCCGCTTTCGTCAGCGTGCGCCAGGGCGGTCCGTCTGCCGTGCTGCTGGGCGGGGAGGCGGGCGTAGGTAAGTCCAGGCTGGTGAGCGACTTCAGCCGGACCGCGGCGTCGGCGGGCGCCCGGGTGCTGACCGGCGGCTGCCTGGAGCTTGGCACCGACGGGCTGCCGTTCGCACCGTTCACCGCGGTGCTCCGGGACCTGGTGCACGAGATGGGCGCAGACGCGGTGGCCTCGATGCTGCCCGGCCGGACCACGCGGGGGCTGGCCCGGTTGCTGCCTGAGCTCGGCGAGCCAGACACCGGCGGTGACCCGGCCGAGGCCAGGGCGCGGCTGTTCGAGGAGGTGCTCCGGGCACTCGAGTACCTGACCAGGCACTCACCGGTCGTGCTGGTGATCGAGGACGCGCACTGGGCCGACCGGTCCAGCCGGGACCTGCTGACGTTCCTGATCGGGAACCAGCGGTCGCTCAGCGGGCTGCTGATCGTGGTCACGTACCGCTCCGACGAGCTGCACCGCACCCATCCGCTGCGCCCGCTGCTGGCCTCGCTGGACCGGATCGCCTGGGTGGAACGGATCGAGCTGCAGCGGCTGACCAGGCAAGACACCAGCGAACTGGCCGTGCGCATCCTGGGCCGGGAGCCGGACGAGGACCTGGCCGAGGCGCTGTACCACCGGTCCGAGGGCAACCCGCTGTTCATCGAGGCGCTGCTCTGCTGCGACGGCGAGATGAGCCGGGAGCTGCCGGAGTCCCTCCGTGACCTGCTGCTGGAAAGCGTCCGCCGGCTGCCGGAGGACACCCAGGAGGTCCTCCGGGTGGCCAGCTCCGGCGGCACTTCGACCGGGCACCTGCTGCTCGCCGCGGTGAGCGGACTCGACGACGCGGCGCTGACCCGCGCGGTGCGTCCCGCGGTGACCGCCAACGTGCTGCACCCCAGCGGTGACGGCTATGCGTTCCGGCACGAGCTGATCCGCGAGGCCGTGCACGACGATCTGCTGCCGGGTGAGCACGGCCGCCTGCACAGCCGGTTCGCCGAGGCCATCGACGCCGACCCGGCGCTGGTTCCTCCCGGCCGGGCCGCCATCGAGATGGCGCACCACTGGCACTCGGCGCACGACTCGACCTGGGCGCTGATCGGCGCCTGGCGGGCGGCCGCCCAAGCGGGCCGGGCGGTCGCGGCCGCCGAGCGGCTCTCCCTGCTGGCCCGCGTGCTCGAGCTGTGGGATCAGGTGCCGGACGCCGCCGAGCGGATCGAGGCGGACCACGTACACGTGCTCGAGGAGGCGGTGGCGGCCGCCCATGACGCCGGGGAGTTCGAGCGCGGGATCGCGCTGTCGACCTCGGCGCTGCGTGAGCTCGACCCCGCGGCCGAACCGGTCCGGGTGGCGAACCTGCTCATCCGGCGCAGCCACTTCAGGATGAAGCTGGGCCGCAAGGACTACGCCGCGGACCTGGAAGAGGCGCTGGAGTACGTGCCCGCCGACGTATCGGCGACCACCAGGATCGACATCCTGCTCGCGCTCTCGCACTGCCCGCCGAACGTCACCATCGAGCGGTCCTACGCCGAGGAGGCGCTGACCCTGGCCCGCGAGGCCGGCGACGAGGCCAAGGAGGCGGGCGCGCTGCTGACGCTGGCCATGTTCAACGCCGACCCCGGCCAGCAGGCCACCCCCGATAGCGGCCCGCTCGGGCTGATCACGCAGGCCCGCGAGATGGCCGGCCGCCGGGGCGCCGAGGACGTGGTGCTGCTCGCCGCGGTCAGCGAGTCCCACCTGCTCGAGGGGGCGGGGGAACACGAGCGCGCCGTCGAGGCGGCCCGTCGCGCCACCGCGGACGCCGAGCCGCAGCTGCTGGCCCGCACCTCGGGTGCCGTGCTCGCGGTCAACCAGGCCGAGCCGCTGTTCGCGCTCGGCCGCTGGGACGACGCGCTGGCGATCACCGCCGCGGCCCTGGACCACTTCCTCGCGCCCGGGCCGATGAACCGGGCGCTGCTGCACGTCATTACCGGCTCCGTCCGGCTGGCCCGGGGCGACCTGGACGCCGCGGCGCGGAGCGTGATGACGGCGCGCGGCGCGCTGCGTTCGGTCCGCTACGAGGACCAGCATCAGCTTCCGCTGGCCCGGCTGGAGATCCTGCTCGCGCTGGCGGCTCAAGGCCCGGCGGCCGGGCTCGCCGCCGCGTCACAGACCATGGACCGCTTCGAGCTGGGTGGCAGCAGCCCCCGGTACGGCTGGCCGGTGGTGACCGCGGCTGCCGTCGCGGTGCTGGCCGCGGCCCGGCTGGCTGGGCCCTCGCACGACGAGCGGCTCCGGGACGAGGCCCTGGGGGTGGCCGACAGGCTGCGCACGGTGGCGGAGAAGCTGGAGGCGTTCGGCCCGGAGCAGCGGGCTTTTGCCCTGACGTTCACGGCGGCCGACGCGGACGCCGCCCGGCTGATCGCTGGTTTTCCCGATGGCGTCTCGAGTACTGGCTCTGGTACTGGCTCGGGCTCTGGTACTGGCTCTGGCTTGGGTTCTGGCTCTGGCTCGGGTGAGGCCGCGGGGCTGCTGGCGGCCTGGGATGAGGCCGCCAGCGCGTGGGACGGGCTCGGCGAGCCCCTACCGCTCGGCGAGACGCTGCTGCACGCGGCCGAGGCCGCGCTGGCCTGCGGTGAACGCGACGGCGCGGCGGCGCGGCTGCAGCGTGCGGCGCCGCTGGCGGCGCGGCTGGGCGCGCAGCCGCTCGGGGAGCAGATCGCGATCCTTGCTCGGCGCGCCCGGATCCGGCTGGATGACGGGGATGGGTCAGGTGCCGAGGTCGCGGGTGACAGCGGCGCCGGCGGCGGCGGGCTTGGTCTCACCGAGCGCGAGCGCGAGGTGCTCCGCCTGGTCGCGGCCGGGCGCAGCAACCGGGAGATCGCCGGCGAGCTGTTCATCTCGCCCAAGACGGCCAGTGTCCACGTGTCGAACATCCTCGGCAAGCTGGGCGTGGCCAGCCGCGGCGAGGCGGCCGCCAAGGCGCACAGCCTCCGCCTGTTCGACCCCACCAGCACCGCGTAACCCGGATGCCTCGGCTCCCGCGGGCTCGCTCCTGCGGGCTCGCTCCTGCGGGCTCGCTCCCGGTCGGAATGCTCACACTGGTCTCAGTGGCCCCGTTAGTCACAGGTGTGACGTCCGGTCTGCGGTCGGGCGGATCTCGCAACCACGACGATGTCACATCGCCGTGGTCAGGACCACTACAGAGTCACATCGCCGTGGTTGCTCTGCGCTGTTCGGGGGTTAGCCGCGCATGTCAACGGCGTTGATGCGGGTGGGGTGGATGGTGACCTTGACCCGGGATTCGCCGGGGTGGTCGTGGGCGCGGAGGTCGGCCTGGTACTTGGCGCCGAGCTTGCCGGCGAACGAGTAGTCGTCGTCTGGCGTGATCTCGGCGTCGCCGCGGATCTCCAGGTAGCGGTAGGGAACGGCCAGGTCGAGGAGGAATACGGTCGCGGCCGGGTTCGCCCGTAGGTTCTTCGTCTTCTGCCGGGAGGTGTTGAGCGACGTGACGACCGTGTCGTCCTCGGTGAGAAACCAGATCTCTGACAGCTGGGGACGGCCGTCCGGGCCGATCGTGGCCAGGGTGGCGAACTCGCCATCGAGCAGGTCACGGTGGGATGCGGGTATCTCCGGCATGATGCTCCTTGCGGTGGCCGGCGGGTGGGGCGGGGTTCAGTGACCGGCGGGTGGGGCGGGGTAGCGGGCAGGGTCAGCCGCCGCCGTTGGCGGCCTGGATCTCGTGGATGTTGACGTTGCGGGCCCAGTTGACCGCGTCGAGGGCGGCGCCGGGGACCGGGTTGCAGGCGGCCGGCGGCGGCCCGTCCTGGACGCCGACGGCCCAGCAGGCCCGCCAGGTCAGCGTGGCGGTGATGTTCCACTGGCCGGGCTGGCGGAAGGTGACGCCGCAGTCGGCGGTGCCGTTCGCGCCGGTACGGGCGACCGCCCCCGGGTTGCGGACCATCTCGGTCGAGCCGAGGTAACCGCAGCCGGCCGTTTCGAGCCGGGCCGCGTTGTCGTTGGTGGACAGCTGCAGCGGAGTTGCCTCCACCCACACGGTGGCGCTCTGGTCGCCGAGCTGGGCGTTGTCCGTCACGTACGGCAGCCCGCCCGGGCCGAACTCGGGCTGGAAGCTCAGCGTCACCCGGGAGAAGGTGGGCAGGTTGGAGTAGCTGTTCCCGCTCCTCGGGCTCAGCTTCATCGTGCCTGCCTGGGGGATGTTCATCTTGGCCAGGGCGAGCTGGGCCAGCGTCTCCGGCGGCACCTCGATGCCGGGCAGCGGCGCGCCGGGCACGTCCCAGAAGAACAGCGGCTCGTTCAGGCACTCCTGGATCTGGGCCGGGGTGTCGTTCGGGTTGACCGGCAGCTCGTACCACGTCCCGGGGGGCATCGGGTTCTGGCCTACCAGCTGCTTGGCCTCCTGGAAGGCATGCTGCCCGTCGAACAGGGCACCCGCGCCCGGGTCGGTGTTGTTGTAGAAGTCGATGACGACCTGGCTGCCGGTATGCGCGTCGCCCTGGGGAATCCACAGGCAGGGCGGCGGCGTGATGTCGACGACCATGTTCTCCGCGCCCGGCGAGTAGTTCCTCCCGCCGAAGTGGATCATGTGCTCGAGCATGATCTCGCAGCTGCTGCCGGTCGAGCATTTGACCGACGAGCTGCCGTCCGCCGCGCCGGCCGGCAGGGCCGGGATGGCGGCCGCCAGCGCGGGCAGCAGGACGGCCGCTGCGGCGAGGATGGCTCTGCGGGGACGCGGGGCGGAACGGGGGGATCTCACGGCTTGCACTCCTTAGCCCGCGGGTAGTAGACGATCGGATAGTTCGAGATCACCTGCCACTGCCCGGTCGGGGACTGGGACAGCTGGTCGGTGAAGCGGTAGTAGTTGTCGTTCGACGGCGACTGGCCCGGCAGGACCGCTCCCGTGCTCAGGCTCGTGTTGACGGCCTTCGCGTTGTCGAAGCAGGCCGAGACGTCCAGGTCACCCGCGACGGCGGGATCGCGGATCACCCGCATGTTGAAGATCCTGATCGTGCCCTTGAAGGATTCCGTGGTCACGTCCGGCTTGGCGAGCAAGGCCCTGACCTGGAGAGCCATCGTGTGGCTGACGTAGGCGGTCCAGTCCTGCGACTTTCCGCCGGTGTACTCGGCGTACAAGAAGGCCAGCTCGTAGTTCTTGTCGGCGAGCACGGCCCGGGCCAGGCCGGCATCGGTCGGCATCCAGTCGGTCATGATGACGTGCGCGTTCTTGCCGAACGGCGGCATGACCACCGAACCCGGACCGGACGAGGTCGCCATCGGCGTGGCCGGGGCGGTCGACGCCGGGAACCCTGATCCGCCCGGGTTGAACGCGGGAGGCGCCGGGGAACTGCACGCGGCCAATCCGATCACGGCGGCGCAGGCCGCGGCGGCGAGGAACACGTGGCGGTTCATGCGGCTGATGTCCGCCAGGATGGGAGGAGCTCGTCTATGAGCGCCTCGGTTTCCGGTGCCATCCTCGGCATCACCTCGTCCAGTGCGATCCGGGCGGAGATCTCGCCGACCGCCGCGCGCAGCACGTGCTCCTGGCCGGTGGCGTGCGCGCCGGTCAGCAGGTCGCGCCAGAGGATCTCGTCGTTGAAGGCCAGCCGCAGGCCGGCCCGGGCCGCCTCCATGGCCCCGTCCGGGTCGCCGGCCGCCAGCCGCAGCGCGGACAGCCGGTGCGCCGCGTCGGCGACCGCGGCGGTGACCTCATACTCGATCTCGTCGGTGGCCAGCCAGGCGTACCTGGCCGGGTCGCGCCCGTCCAGGAACTGGCCGCGGACCAGGGTCAGCGCCCGCTCCAGGTAACCGGCCTCGGCCGCCTCCTCTGACGCCGCGGCGGCCTGGCTGGCCCGCGCGAACAGCGCCCGGAAGACCTGCCAGTCCACCCGGGCGCCTGGCCCGAGGCGGAGCCGGCCGGACTCGTCGGTGACCAGGTTGGGCTGGCCGTGCTCATCGGTGCCCAGCCAGGCGTGCACGCGGGACAAGGCCGCGTCGCGCACCTCGCTGGACACCCCGCGCGGCCAGACCGCGCCGGTCAGCACGTTCGTGTGCACGCCGTCCGGGTGCGCGGCCAGGTATACGACGAGCTCGGTGGCCAGGGCGAGGCGGTCCGGCTCCAGCGGGCCGGGCGCCTGCACCTCGAGGCGGCCGAGCAGCCCGATCTCCACCGGCAGGACCGCGTCGGCGGCCAGGTGCCCGGCGGGCGCGGCCCCGGCCTGCGACAGCGCGGCCAGCGGCACGTCGGCGCCGGCCGCGGCGCCGCGGAACAGCTTGACCACCGCCGCGTACTGCTCCGGCGGCAGGAGCTGCGCCTCCAGGTCGAAGCCCAATGCGTCGGCGCGCAGCCGCCCCTCGGCGGACAGGTCCCAGGACCAGGTCGCGCCGCGGATGTCGCCCGCGATCACGTAGCCGAACCCCATCCGGTACCGGCTCCGGGCCAGCGCGAGCAGCCGCTCCGCCTGGGCCTGCGTGGGCGGCATGCCCATGATCAGGTAGTTCGGCGCCCAGATGGCGGCGTCGGTAGCCGGGAACGGACCGAGCGACCGCCCGGTCAGGACCGAGTCGATACCAGCCGACGCCATCGCGCCGCGCACCTCGGCGGCGCGTTTCTCCAGGTCGGGCAGGATCTCATCCAGGGTGCGTGCCACTTGTACCCGTTCGGGAGAAATCTCCGCCAACCCGTCGCCGAAGCCGATGAGCGTGACCCGCATCTGGTCGGACCACCGGTTTGTCACCAGCTCGACGGCCAGCGCGGACAGCGCCGCCTGCACCACCTGGCGCGGGCCGCGCACGGCGATCAGCCCGTGGGCCACCTCCAGGTCGACCAGGACGCGGCCGGAGTCGTTGGTGCCGAGCGACACCAGGCCGGGGTACGGCGCGAGGGTGTCCGGGGTGCTGGCTTCGGCCGCGTCGAGGCCGGCCATGGCCGCGAACGGCAGCCGCCACACCTGGCCGCCGTCGGCCGCCTGCCACGGGCGCGGCGGGTTCGGGTCGGGCGGGGCGACCCACAGGTCCAGGTTCTGGAGGCCCAGGTGGGCGGCGAACACCGTGGGCGGCGTCCGGCCGTCCGCGCCGAGCTGCCGGCACAGGTAGCGCAGGCCGGTGTCCAGCATGCGCACCGCGGGGTCGTCCGCGCCGAGCCGCAGGGCCTTCTCGGCCAGCGCCGCCTCCGGGTCGGGACCGGCGATCCGGCGGCCGAACGCGCGCCGCCACAGCTGCTCCCGCCGCTTGCGGCCCAGCGCGGCCAGCACGCCGGCGGCCAGCAGGGACGCGGCGGACAGCTCGTAGGGCCAGCCCGGAGCCTGCTGGGCCGGCGTCGCCGGCGAGGCCCAGATCCCATGGTCCCGAACGGACCCGCCGGGGGCCTGCCCGACGGGTACCTCGGGGTCCTCGGTGCCGACGCCGCGCTGGCTGGGATGCCCGGTCAGGCCGAGCTCGCCGGCCAGCTTGGGCGTGACCGCCTCGATGCCGGGGCCGTGGGCGTCCTTGGGCATCAGCAGCTGCCAGCCCGGCCTGATCAGGCTGGCGATGGTGAGCCTGGAGCCGTCCGGCTGGACCCGGCCGGAGTTCAGCTCGAAGATCTCCCGGTAGCGGCGCCCGTCGCCGAGGTGGTTGTGCGCGATCTCCCACAGCGACTCGTGGAACCGGCCGACCGGCGGGTTGACCGTGTACATCTTGTCCGAGTTCGGCGCGTGGTGGTGCGAGTGCGGCGCCTGGGCCGCGGTGAGCCCGGCCGGCGTGACCGGGATGGCGGGCGTCACCTGAACGGGCGTCACCTGGGCGGAGACCGAGTGCGCGGGCCGGGGCGGGCCGTGGCTGATGACCGCGGGGGTGAGCGCGGCGGCCGCGGTGAACAGCAGCAGCGCCGCGGTCACCAGCCGGTGCGCGAGCGACTGGGTGGCGCCGGCCAGCGGGACCTTCGGGCTGGCCGCGGCGTGGCTGGCTGCCGCCTTGATCTCCACCAGCACGCACCACACCAGCTGGATCCAGGCCAGCCAGACGATCACCGACAGGATGCGCAGGATCGCCGTGATGTCGAGCTGGCTGGTCAGCGCGGACAGCTTGGGCACGGTGTGCGGCAGCGGCAGGCCCACCACGGTGATCAGCGCGATCGGCACCCCGACGGTCAGCGCGACCAGCAGGACGATGGCGCCGATGCCGGCCAGCACGTCGCCCGGCGTCCGGCGCCTGATCTGAACCGGCGCATGGAGGCCGGGAATCGGGGGCGCCATCAGCAGGCCACCCTGGCGTCAGCGGTGCCGCAGGCCAGGTAGGCCGTTTCCGCCGCCTGCACGTTGATGGAGCTGAACGGGTTGACCGGGATGAACGGTTTCATCGACACCTGCACCCGCACGGTCACGGACGGCGCGCCCTGGGGACCGGTGCCGGGCAGGCACTTCAGCATCGTCGCCGTCACGCCGACTCCCTTCTGGTAGGTAGCAATAAGATCGCTGGCCGGGCCCCGTACGTCGCAGGCGCCCGCGGCGATGCTCACGTCGCCGTTCCTGAGCGCGGCCGGGTTGATGTCGTCCGCGGCGGCGCGGGCGGCCTGCTGGGCGATGTCGGCGGCCCGGGACTTGGCCACGATCACCTGGCCGCCGTCCACGATCAAGATGAGCAGCGCCAGCGTCACGAACGCGAAGATCACCACCCAGAGCGACACCGAGCCGCGGTCGCCGGTGGTGTGGAGGGCCTCGTGCAGGCGTCTGCGCATGGTCAGTCAGCCCCTGTCCACGAAGGGGTCGAGGGGCGCGGCCGCGGTGTCGCCGAAGGTCTGGCTGACCGGGAAGCCGATGACGTGGAACGCCGCCAGGTTGGCCACGCAGGACACGGTGACCTCGATGTCCTGCGCGACGGCGAAGTCACCTGCGCCGACCGGGGCGCCGTTCGTGAACAACTGGACCTTCGTGGCCGGAGTACCTTGGGCGCCGCTGCACACGCCGGCCAGGTCGGCCTGCGCCGCGGCCTGCGCGTTGGCCTGCGCGTCGGCGAAGGTGCGGGCCAGCGACGCGGACCGGACCGCGTCCCGGGTGGCCGAGCCCACCTTCCCGGTCAGGTTCAGCCACTGGCCGCCGGCGGCAACCAGCAGCAGGAGCAGCACCAGAGCGGGCGCCGCGACCACGAACTCGACCGCCATCGAGCCGCGGTCGCTCGTTAGCCGTTTCAGTCGCCGTCGCAGTGGCCTCATCCGCAGGCCACCCCCTGGCTGGCCTGGGTGCGGAAGCACTCGATCGGGCCGGTGACGGTCTCGCTGATGGTCAGCGGCCAGATGCCGGTCAGCTTGCCCGTGATCGTGACCGAGACCATGCCGTTGCGCGCGGGCGCGGCCTGCGCGGTGACCCCGGAGATCAGGCTGGTATTCAGGCCGCGGTAGTAGCTGGTGGCCGCGCTCTCGGCCAGGCCCTGCCAGCCGCCGGGGTTGACCGACGCGTCCTCGCGGGCCACCAGGTCGCCCTGCTGCGCGGCGGCCAGCGCCGCGTGCCTGGCGTCGAACCAGATGGCGAACTGGACGATGAGCAGGCTGGCGAAGATCAGGGCGGGGGCCAGGATGGCGAGCTCGACCGCGCTCGCGCCGCGATCGCGCCCGCCGCGTGCCAGGCGCGCACGCCCGGGAATGCGCTCAAGAATGTGCTCAAGAATGCGCCCGGGAATGCGCACCGCCGCGAACCGGCGTCGCACCCTGCCCCGTGTCACTATCGCCTCCGCTGACTGCCCTGGTTACCTCGCTAGCCGCCGCCACCGCCGCCTTGTGCCGGGTTCGGCACGGTGGTGTTGGTGATCGTGGTGCCTTGCTTGTTGGCGAAGTTGACCACGATGACCAGGATCGCCACGGCCAGGCCGACCAGCACCGCGGTGATCACCGCGAGCTCGACCGCGGACGCGCCGCGGTCCTTGTCGCCCAGGGCGGTCCGCAGCCTGGCCAGGTGCACGTCCAGGAAGGTCCGCAGGTAACGGGCCCCCTCGACGGGCTGCTTGAATGTGTTCATCGGACTCCTCTTTGTCATGCCTGCAGCAGGAGATGGACAGCCGGATACATCAGGAAGACCAGGAACGCCGCGGCCAGGAGCATCTGCGCCAGCAGCATCGACTGCGACTTCTCCCCCGCTTGTCCCTCGAGGTCGGCGAGTTCGCGGCGGCGCAGGCTGACCGCGCGTGCGGTCAGCGACTCCCTGACCTTGGCCCCGTCCTCGGCCACCAGGCTGAGCGCGGCCGAGAGGTCTTTCAGCTCGCTCACCTGGACTTCCTCGCCCAGCACGCCGAGCGCCTGCCACGGCGTCTGGCCGGTGATCCTGGCGTTGGCCAGGGCGTCCCTGATCCGCCAGAACGCCCAGCCGTCGCCGATCTCGCTGGCGGCCATCAGCGCCTCGGGCACGCCGCGGCCGCCGGACAGGTTCATCGCCACCAGGTCGAGGAAGGCGCCGATGGCGTGCCTGAAGTCCCGCTGCCGCTTCTCCACCTGCCCCTTGAGTTCGACGTCCGGCATGAAGAAGAAGATCGCGGCGAAGACCAGGCCCGCCCAGACCGGGATGATGATCGACAGGTGGACGCCCGCCAGGCCGATCCCGATCAGCACGATGGGCGGGAAGACCAGCCCGAACAGCCCCAGCAGGACCTTGGTCGCGAGGTAGTTCTCGAACGACTTGCCGACCAGGTTGAGGTTCGAGCGCAGGGAACGGAACTCCCAGCCTTGTTCGGCACAGAATCTGGCGAGCGCGGCGCCCAGGCGCTTGCTGAAGGCGCTCTCCTTGCCGTCGCCCGGGTAGGCGGCCGGGCGGAGCGCGCCATGACCGGCGGGCGTGCGGCCCGCGTCGAACGCGGCGATCCGCCGGGCCAGCCCGACCCGGCGCGGGATCAGCGCGAAGATCAGCAGGAACAGGGCCAAGCCGGTGACGGAGCCGACGATGAGGGCCTGGATCATGCCGCACCGTGCGCATTCCCGGGCGCATTCCCGGGTCCGTTTCCGGCCCGCCAGGCGGCGACGGTCTCGGGTTCGGCCGCCGGCGCCTGAGCCTGGCCCGCTGGGGTGCCGGCTGGGGTGCCCGCTGGGGTGACCGTGCCGAGCAGCCGCTGCGGCATGTCGAACCGGGCCAGCTTGCGCAGCCAGATGATGCCGAGCGCGTAGATCCCCACGATGACGGCCAGCACGAGCTGCCCGAAGACGCTGTCGTAGGGCTCCAGGAAGCGGTGGTCGAGCACGGCCAGGAAGATCGCCATCAGCACCGAGACCGCGATGACGATCTGCACGCTGCGCCGGGTGGACCGGCGGCTGGAGTTGATCTTGCGGCGCATGTCGAGTTCCTCGCGGACCGAATCGGCGAGCGCGCCGAGCAGGTCGCGCAGGCCCGGGCCGCGCAGCCGGGAGTTGATGATCAGGGCCGCGATGATCATGTCCGCGCTCGCGTCGTCGAGGTCCTCGGCGAACCGGCGCAGCGCGGTATGCATGGGCACCCGGGTGTGCAGCCGGTCCACCAGCCGGGTCAGCGGCTCGCGGATCGAGGCGTCGGCGACCCGGGTCGAGGCGGGGATGGCCTGCTCGAGCCCGACCGCGCCGGCGATCGTGTCGCGCAGCGACTCCGTCCAGGTGGCCAGGCCCTCGAGCCGGGCCATGGCCTTGCGCTCGGAGGCGGCGCCGCTCAGCGAGCGCCAGCTGTAGGCGAGCAGCGCCATGCCGATCCCGGCCACCACCCACCGGGTGATCAGCAGCGTCAGGATGCCGACGATGACCGCGACTGCGCCGCGGATGCTGAACATGTCCTTGATCGCGCGTTCCAGCGCACTGGGCCCCTGGCTCTTGGCCTTGGGCGGCAGGCCGCGGATGGCCGCGATGAGCACGAACAGGCCCGCGCCGGCGAGGGCGCCCGCCAGCACCGCGAGCAGCGGGAGTGCCGGTGAGTTCACCGCCAGGCTCCCCTCGACGGGTCGTAGCCGAACGCGGCCAGCTCATCCAGGCACGAGGCGGGCGCGTGCGGCACGGCCCGGCCGTCCCGGCCCGGCGCGAACACCTCGCTGGACAGGACCCGGCCGTCCACGCCGGTCACCTCGCGGACGCTGCTGACGAACCGGCGGAGCCGGCCGCCCTGGGTGTACTCGTTCCGCTTCTCCTGGAACACCACGAAGTCGATCGCGCCCGCGATCAGCATGTGGGTGGCGTCCACCGGGAGTCGTTCGGCCGACTGGATGGCGTAGGTGGAGATCCGGTTGAACACCTCAAGGCTCGAGTTCGAGTGGATGGTGGACAGCGAGCCGTCGTTGCCCTGGGTCATCGCGTTCAGCATCGTGACGATCTCGTCGCCGAGGACCTCGCCGACGATGACCCGGCTCGGGTTCATCCGCAGGCTCCGGCGGACCAGGTCCGCCATGGTGATCGCGCCCTGGCCCTCGCTGTTCGGCAGCCGCTCCTCGAACGCCACCACGTTCGGGTGCAGCTCGGGGAAGTGATCCAGGCCGAGCTCGAGGGCGCGTTCCACGGTGATCAGCCGTTCCTCGGCCGGGATCTGGTTGGCCAGCGCCCGCAGCAGCGTCGTCTTCCCCGCGTTGGTGGCCCCGGCGATCATGATGTTCTTGCGGGCCGCCACCGCCGCGGCCAGGAAGGTGCCCACGTCGGGGCTGATGGTGCCGTTGCCCACCAGATCGGCCAGGAAGACCTTGCCCATCCGGGCGCGCCGGATGGAGATGGCGGGCCGCAGCGTCACGTCCATCACCGCCGACAGCCGGGAGCCGTCCGGCAGCCGTAGGTCCAGCTGCGGGTTGGCGGTGTCGAACGGGCGGCTGGACAGGCCGGAGTAGGCGGCCAGCACCTGGATGAGCTCGGTCAGCTCCTCGTCGCTCTCCGCGACCGGCTCGCCAAGGACCTCACTGCCGTCGGCGTAGCCGATGAAGACCCGGTCGCAGCCGTTGATGTCGATGTTTTCGATGTTCTGGTCTTCCAGCAGCGGCTGGAGCCTGCCCACACCGAACAGCGCCGCGTGGATCGCCTCGGCGAGGTCCTCTTCTTCCTGCGCGTTAAGCGGCGGGCGGCCGACCAGGATCTCGCTCCTGGCGTGCTCCTCCAGTACCTGAGAGATGAGCGCCCGGGCGAACTGGCGCTCGTCTTCCCCGGTCATCGGCGGCATCCCGGCCGCCGCGTCCAGGCGCCGCTGCTCGGCCAGCCGGTCGCCGACGTCGCCGCGCAGGCGCTTGACGAGTCCGTGGTCCATCGCGCGTCACCCCCCGCCGGACCGGCGCGAGCCCATGGAGCCGGCCGGACCCGGGCGGTCCCAGGCGGTGGCGTCCCAGCCGGCGTCCTCTGCGTCCTCCGGCTCGGGCAGGCCGGCTGGCGCCTGAGCGTCAGAGGTGGAGAGCGGAGCCATCGGCGGCCGCGAGAAGATCGAGCCGCGGCGGTCGCCGGGTTCCTGGCGGTTGCCGGAGTCCTGGCGGTTGCCGGAGTCCTGGCGGTTGCCGGGTTCCTGGCGGTTGCCGCCGTTGGCGTGCCGGGCCGGGCTGCTGGAGGTCTGGTCGGCGGGAAGCTGGCCGTTGGGGGCCTGCCCCGGCTCGGCCTGATGCCTGCCGGGCCGCCCGCGGACCCGGGTGAACGCGGTGCGCGGCGCGTCGTCGGAGACGGTGGGTGCCGATAGGGTGACCGCGGCCAGATCCGCCGGACTGGGCTGGGCCGGACTGGGCTGGGCCGGACTGGGCTGGGCCGGACTGGGCTGGGCCGGACCGCGCAGCGTCATGGCGGGCACTGGGGCCGGCGCGGCCGGTGCGGAGGCGGCCACCGCGGGTTGCGGGCTGCCCGATGACCAGCCTGGATGAGGGCCGGTGGCAGGTGGTTGCGGGCCGGTGGCGCGCCGGGCGCCCCGCGGCGCGAGCTGCGGGAACGCGGGCTGCGGGAACGCGGGCTGCGGGTGCTCAGGCTGCGGTTGTGCGTGGGCGGGCATAGCCGGACCGGGTTCGGCCGGGTTACCGATCGGCGGCAGGCCCTGCACCAGCTGCCTGGCCACCTCCCTGGCCGTCTTGATCAGCATGGTGCGGTCCAGGTTGCCGCCCCACTCGCCGTTCAGCAGGTCGGCGCCCTTGGTGTCGTGCGCGATGCCACCGAGCACGGTGGCCGGGGCGCTGGCCTGGCCGAGCACGTGCTGCACCTCGCCGAGCGACGCGCGGAACTTCTTGTGGTCGGCGACGACGACGACACCGACCCCGAAGTTCCGCCTGCCCCGGCTCTGCGCGGCCGCGGCGAAGGCGGTCGCGCGATCGCGGAGCCTGATCACGTCGGCCACGTGCACCTTGGACACGAGCACCACCGTGGTCGCCTCGGCGAGCAGGTCGTAGAGCGGGCCGTCGGCGCCGAGGCGACCGCAGTCCGCGATCACGTCAGCCTGCGGCAATGACGCAAGCGCCTTGCCGATCGGGCCCCAGAGCAGGCTCAGCCCGGCGCCCTGTTCCGCGTTGGTCACCCCGGCCAGCACGTCGAGGCCGCCATGCAGCTTCTGCACGTGCTCCCAGACCTGCTGCGGCTGCATGCCGCGCCGGGCGACCACGGCCAGGCTGAGCACCCCGCGCCGCGGGTCGAGATGGCCGCCGCCCACGGCCGGGAAGCGGTACACGAGGTCCCCGCCCGCCGGGTCGCACTCGGCCAGCAAGACCGGACGCGGCCACACAGCGGCGAGCGCCAGTGCCGCTGTCGTGACACCTGGCGCTCCCTTGTCGGACGCGATAGCGATCAGCGCCATGGTCACCCCGACCCGGGCGTCAGCGCGATGGCGACGTCACCGGCCGAGGCGTAACAGGCCAGGACGCCCGCATCGGCGTCGGGAACCGCGAGGGTGACCGCGGCGGTGGAACCGTTGGACGCGGTGGAGCCGACCACGCTGGCGATAACGCCGCTGGTGATGGGCACGCCGGGCCCGGCTCCGTTTGCGCCGCTTCCGCCGCTGGTACCGCCCGCTCCACCGCCGGCGGTAGCCGCGCCGCAGCCACTGCCGGTACCGACCCCGAAGGCCTCCACGCTCTGGCCGATCAGCAGGTTGGCCGGCGCCTGCCCGGGCTTGAGGGACAGCCCGACCTGGACCTTGCCCGCGGCGAGGTTGTTGGTCGCGGTCGTCATGGCCGACGTGAGCAGGGTCCCGGCCGGGATCTGGACCGCAGCGTAGACGCCAGCCACCCGGTTCGCGTACTGCCAGGCCACGTAGTTGATGCCGGAGTTGGAAGCGATCTCGACTTCCTTGATCGCCGACGCCGGAATCCGCTGGCCCTGGCCCACTTGCTGGGTGATCTCCACGGCGCCCACCCGATGGCCGGCGTTGATCACCAGGTAGCCGGCGGCGACCGCGCCCAGCGCCACGAGCAGGACGGCCAGCGCAGCCAGGGCTGGTTTGCGCTCACGCGGCGCGCTCGGCATCCGCCTTCCGCCAGGCGCCGTCGGTTCGGCCCATGAAGCCTGCTGATCGGCCACCGCACCGCGCGGTAGCGTGCCCCGGTCGCTCACCATTAGATCGCGGTCTCCCGTGCTGCGCGGGCCCGTACACCGCGGTCACCCGGTGTACGCGCTCGCTATGTCGCTGCTAAGTCGCCCCCAACCGTCTGGGCGAACATATCGTGATAAGCCCGTCCCACGACCCACATATTAAAAATCCGTAATCACAGATCACACATACTGGCACGTAAGACCACAGACGGTAATAAGCAAGTCAAGACAAGAATCACCTCATGAGAAACATAACCACCTGTCACGCTTCGTGAGAAGATGGCGACTTTCCGCCAATAATGTACGGATGCACCCGGGAGAGGGCCACCTTCGGAGCGCGCGGATGGTGATCTGGGGCGGCAACCCGGCCCGTTCGGGATATTACGGCTGGGACAGGCCCGAGCCGCCTCCCCCTGGAGTCCCACCAACAGCTTGCGGCGCAGGAGCCCGCACTGCCCCCTCGCCGGCAACCACGACGATGTCACATCGCCGTGGTCCTGACCACGGCAATGCCACATCGTGGTGGTTGGGCGGCATGCGTTGCGGATGCTGCTGTGACGAAAGTGACGGCTGGGTCGCTGGGGCGTCGGTGGGAGCGGGCGGTCGGGGTGAAGGGGGCCTGGCCCCCGGTAGATGGGGGCAAGGGCCCCTCACCCCATTGGACGCGCGGGCGCAGCAGCGGGTGGGGCGGAGAGAGGGATACGCCGGGAGGTGGGAGGTGAAATTGGATAACATAGCGGCACTTGCGGCGGAACGTGAGCAACTTGCCCGCACGCCTGAGGGGGGCTCGAGGGGCGGGGGTTTCGGGGTTGCCCCGGGTTAGCAGTGGAGGAGCCGGATGCGGATCGCGCTGACCGCTCTTACCCCGAAGGGGCCGGCGGACGTGATCGTCAGCGGTGACGACGGCGCCACGGCGGGGCAGGTAGCCGAGGCGCTGCAGGAGGCGTTCGCGCCCACGGAGCATCTGGCCTCGGTCATCATGCACCCGCGCGCCGCGGCGGCGGGCACCTTGCTGCCCGCCAGCGGGCCGGTGCTCTGGGCCGGCGGGCAGCAGATCCCCCCGGATAAACCGGTGGCCCGCGCGCTGCGGGACGGGGCGGTGGTCACCACCATCGAGCGTGCCGCGGCGGCTACCTCGCTGGCCGAGCCGGGCGGCGTGGCCGAACTGCGGGTCATCGGCGGGCCGGATGCGGGCACCGTACACCGGCTCGGACCCGGCGCCACCACGATCGGGTCGGGGCCCGGCTGTCAGGTGCGGCTGCTCACGCCGGGGGTGCCGACGCACGCGGCGACGATCACCGTGGCCTGGGGCCTGAGCGAGCCGTCGCTCGAGCCAGCCGGGGCGCCGGCCCAGCTGATGCTCGACGGCCGTCCGGTCACCGGGGCTTGTACCTGGCCGTTCGGCGCAGTGGTGCGGATTGCCACGACGGTGCTGCAGCTGATGCGGCCCGAGACGCCCGACGCGCACCTATCCCCGGCCGACGGCGGGCTCGCCTACCACCGGCCGCCGCGGTTCCGCCCCGATCTGAAGCCGGTGAAGATCGAGGTGCCGGCCGAGCCGAAGAAGGGCCACGGCAACGGCATCGCGTTGCTGCTGAGCGCCGCGGTCCCGGTGGTCATGGGCGGCGTCATGGTGTACGTGACCAAACAGTGGCTGTACTCGCTGTTCATGCTGATGATGCCGGTCATGGTCCTCGGCACCTGGCTCAGCGGCAGCAAGCAGCGCGGCGGATCACACCATCGCAAGATGCGCGCGTACACCACGCAGATGGCCGAGGTCGAGGCCAAGCTGGACCAGGCCCGGACCGCCGACGAGAAGCGGCGCCGCGAGGACGCCATGGACCCGGCGCAGGTGCTGCTCACCGCCACCGGGCCGCGGCGACGGCTCTGGGAGCGGCAGGCCGGCGAACCCGACACGCTGCGGATGCGGATCGGGCTGTTCGACGGGCCCGCCATGATCCAGCTGGTCACGGACAAGGAGGCCAAGCCGCCCGCCGTGCCCACCGCGTTCTGCGTGCCCGTCTCGATGCGGCTCACCACGACGGGCGTACTCGGCCTGGCCGGGCCGGTCGACGCGTCCCGGGCGCTGGCCCGCTGGCTGGTGGCCCAGTCCGCGGTCCTGCACAGCCCGCGCGACCTGTCCATCGTGGTGCTGGCCGCCGACCCCGCGGCGGGCCCGCACTGGAACTGGGTCCGCTGGCTGCCGCACTGCGTGCCGCGCGGCAGCGAGGATTGCGTGGCGCTCGTCGGCACCGACCTAGAGTCGGCATCGAAACGGGTGACGGAGCTGGTCGCCGAGGTTACCGCGCGGCTGGCGAAGGTCCCCGCGGAAGCGGCGGGAGGCGGTTTCAGCGGCGCCGCGGCCGAATCGGTGGCCGACAGCGACCTGGGGCCGAAGATCCTGGTCGTGCTGGACGGGGCGCGGCAGCTGCGCCGGATCCCCGGCATGCCGCAGCTTCTCGCCGCCGCGAAGAGGACCGGCATCTACGCCGTCTGCATCGACGAGTCAGCGCGCGTGCTGCCGGAAGAGTGCGCCGTGGTGCTGTCCTGGGACATCCCCGGGCAGGGAAACGGCAACCACCATGGCGTGCGGGTCGGGGCCGGCGGCTGGTCGGTGGCGTCACATGGCGCCGCGCCGTCGGTGCGGCCATTCCTGATCCGGGGGCACGGCGGCGCCTTCGGGCAGGGCGGCCCGGCGATGCTCGCCGATCAGGTCTCGGTGGCCTGGGCCGACCGGGTGGCCCGCGCGCTCGCGCCGGTCCGCGACGTCAGCCGGGACGACTCCGCCTCCATGATCCCGGACTCGGCCCGGCTGCTCGACCTGATCCACATGCCGGATCCGTCCGCCGACCTGGTCCTCATGGCCTGGCAGAAGCGCGGCCGGACCACCAAGGTGCCGATCGGCGTCAGCGCCGACGGGCTGTACATCCTGGACCTGTCCGCGGACGGCCCGCACGGCCTGATCGCGGGCACCACCGGAGCCGGGAAGTCCGAACTGCTGCAGACGATCATCGCCGTGCTCTGCGTGGCCAACCGGCCGGACGCGATGACGTTCGTGCTCATCGACTACAAGGGCGGGAGCGCGTTCAAGGACTGCGCGCGGCTGCCGCACACCGTCGGCATGGTCAGCGACCTCGACGGTCACCTGACCGTGCGCGCGCTCGACTCGCTCGGCGCCGAGCTCAAGCGGCGCGAGGAGATGCTGCTGCACGCGGGGGCCAAGGACATCGAAGACTACTGGGACACCAGACGGCTCCGGCCCGAGCTGAACCTGGAGCCGATGCCGCGGCTCGTGCTGATCATCGACGAGTTCGCGGCCATGGTCGCCGAACTGCCGGACTTCGTCCACGGTCTCATCGACATCGCCCGCCGCGGCCGCTCGCTCGGCGTGCACCTTCTGCTGGCCACGCAGCGGCCGGCCGGCGTGGTCAGCGCGGACATCCGGGCCAACACGAACCTGCGCATCGCGCTGCGGGTCACGAGCAGCGACGAATCGGCCGACGTCATCGACGCACCCGACTCGGCGTCCATCGCGAAGTCCACGCCCGGCCGGTGTTACGTTCGGTCGGGCGCGTCGAACCTGGTCGCCGTCCAGTCGGCCCGGATCGGCGGCCGCCGGCCCGGCACCGGGCCGGTCGCGGCCAGCGCCCGGGTCATGACGGTCCCCTGGCGCGGCCTGGGCCGTGCGCTGCCCGCTCCGGCGAAGGCCGCCGGATCCGACGAGGAGACGATGGCGACCGACCTATCCGTGCTCGTCGACGCGATCGCCGCCGCTAACCGCAAGGCCGGCCTCGGCCAGCAGCGCAGGCCGTGGCTGGAGCCCTTGCCGGAGATCGTCACGCTCGGCGACCTGCCCGCGGCCGGACCGGCCCGACCGGCCGGGTCCGCCGACGTCCCGCCGATCCCCTACGGACTCACCGACCTGCCGCACCGGCAGTCCCGGGAGCCGCTCACCCTTGACTTCCCGTCCGCCACCCACACCGTGGTGGCCGGCGCGGCCCGCAGCGGGCGGTCCAGCCTGCTGCGCACGCTGGCCGGAGCGGTGGCCGCGCACACCTCACCCGCCGACGTGCACATCTACGGGATCGACTGCGGCACCGGCGCCCTGCAGCCGGTGGGCGAACTCCCGCACTGCGGCGCCGTGGTGGCCCGGGAGCAGACCGACCGGGTGGAGCGGCTGCTCAGCAAGCTTCGCAACGAGATCGCGCGCCGCCAGCAGGTGCTTGCCGCGCAAGGGTTCGCCGGGCTCGCCGAGCAGCGGGCGGCGACCTCGGGCTCGGAGCGGCTTCCGTGGATGCTCCTGCTGCTCGACTGGTGGGAGGGGTACGTCGCCGCCTTCGGCGAGTACGACATGGGGCGGCTGGTCGACAGCCTGCTCCAGGTACTCCGTGAGGGCAGCGCGGTCGGGCTGCGCGCGGTCGTCACCACCGACCGGGCCGCGCTGCTCGGCCAGATCGGCACCGTGTTCGGGCGCCGGATGATCTTCCGGCTGACCGACAGGAGCGACTGCGCCCTGGCCGAGATCAGGGAGCGCAGCCTCCCGGCGCACCAGCCCGACGGCCGGCTCATGTTCTACGCCAAGCCGAACCCGCTGGAAGCCCAGGTCGCGCTGCTCGACCCGGATCCGGCCGGCCTGGCGCAGGTGAGCGCGCTCCGGCGGATCGCCGCCGACGCACGGCAGCGGTACGGGCGGCTGCCGCCCGGACACCGCCCGCTGCGGGTCGACGCGCTCCCGCCGCGGATCACCGTGGCCGAGACCTACCGGCTGGACCCGGACTTCGTCCCGGCGTCGCCGCTATGGGCGATGGCCGGCGCCGGCGGGGACGAACTGTCGCCGCAGGGCCTCGACGTGGCCGAGGAAGGGCCGGGCATCGTGGTCGCGGGCCCGCCGCGGAGCGGGCGGTCGACCACGCTCATCACGATGGCGCGGTCGCTGATCGCCCAGCAGACGCCCGTCCTGGTCATCGCCCCGCGGCGCTCCCCGCTGCGCTCCCTGGAGGGCACGCCGGGGGTGCTCGCCGTGCTCGGATCCGAACTCGACGTCGAGTACCTGCGGGCCACGCTCAACCCGCTGGACCGGTACGTGGTGCTCGTCGACGACGCCGAGATGCTGTACAACGCGCCGAACTCGGAGATCCTCGAGCGGATCATCGTTTCCGGCCGGGACGCCGATCACGGCCTGATCCTGGCCGGCACCACCCCGGACCTGAGCAGCTGCTACTCGGGCTTCATCGCCACGGCGCGCAAGTCCCGGTGCGGCGTTCTGGTGGCGGTGGATACGCCGGATGATGGAGACCTGTTCGGCGTCAGGCTGCCGCGCAACGCCGGGCCGGGCCCGCTCGGCCGCGGCCTGATGTTCCGCGCGGGCCGCGCCGCTCCGATCCAGCTCGCGGTCGACGAGGGCGTTATCTGAGGTGGCGCCGCGGAGCAGGCCGCTCCCGCAGCGCAGGCCGCCCCGCGGCGCAGGCCGCCCCCGCGGCCGGCGCATCGCCGCTTGATAGCATGGCGCGAATCCCCGTCCTAGCGAGGTGTCCCCTGGCCGGCCCGTTTGCCAGTGCGACGGCGGTCCAGCCCGCTGCGGCCGGCGAGTGGCTGGCCTCCATCGACGCGGGCTGGGAAATCGCGGGCAACGCCAACGGCGGGTACCTGCTCGCCATGGCCACCCGCGCCCTGACCGGCGCCACCGGGCGGCCGGACCCCGTGACGGTCACCGCGCACTACCTGTCCCCCGGCCGGCCGGGCGGCGTCCGTATCGTCACCCAGATCATCAAGGAGGGAAAGCGCTTCGCCACCGGGACCGCGACGATGTTCGCGGGTACCCGCCCGTTGCTGGCCGTGCTCGGAACGCTCGGCGATCTGTCGCGAGCCGAAGGACCCGAGCTTATCGAGGGCGCGCCACCCGAACTGCCCGCACCCGAGGACTGCGTCCGCGTGCAGCCGGCCGGCACCTTCCCGCCCCCGTTCATGGGCCAGGTCGATCTGCGCCTGCATCCTGACGACGCCGCCTTTGCCGTCGGGCACCAATCCGGGCAGCCGCTGATGCGAGGCTGGTTCCGGCTTCCGGGCGCCGAGCCTGTCGACACCCTCGCCCTGCTGTGCGCGGTCGACGCGTTCCCGCCCACCGTCTTCAACGCCCGGCTGCCGATCGCATGGACGCCGACGGTCGAGCTCACGGCCCACATCCGGGCCAGGCCGACAGCCGGCTGGCTCCGCTGCCGCTTTGCGACCCGGTTCGTCTCCGCCGGTTTCCTCGAAGAGGACGGCGAGGTGTGGGACAGCACCGGGCGCCTGGTGGGCCAGTCGCGCCAACTCGCCCTCGTCCCCCGGGGCTGAGGTCCGGGCCCGGCCCGGATCGGATGATCGTGGGCCGGGCCGGGATGTGCTCGCCGGTCAGCTCGTCAGGCTGGCGAACATGCCGGGCTCGTAGGAACCGCCCTTCTGGTCCAGGATCACGCCGAGCCTGTTGGCCGCGTTGATCAGGGCGACCAGGGAGACCAGCGCGGCGATCTGGTCGTCGTCGTAGTGCTTGCGCACCTGGGCCCAGGTCTCGTCGGACACGCCGTGGGAGGCGTCGGCGAGCCGGGTGCCCTCCTCGGCCAGCGCCAGCGCGGCCTGCTCGGCCTCGGTGAACACCGTGGCATGGCGCCAGGCGGCGACCAGGTTGAGCCGGACCGCGGTTTCGCCGGCGGCCGCGGCTTCCTTGGTGTGGAGGTCGATGCACCAACCGCAGCCGTTGATCTGGCTGGCGCGCAGCGCCATCAGCTCCTGGGTGGACTTCGGCAGCGGCGACTGCGCGATCACCAGGCTGGCGCTGGCGAACCGCTTGCTGAACTTGGCGCCGATCTCGTTGTCGAACATGCTGAACCGGGGTTCCATGGCTTCGTCCTCACTCGTGATCTTGCGTCGTGCGTCTTGCGTCTGGCCGGCCCGGACGAACACGAGATGCCGGCGATCCGGGCCCTGTGACTGCGCCGGCTACGTGACGTGCGCCACAGTCCTCTCGGTGTCACACAACGGCGTAGCCCGGTGTCTGGTGGGTAACGCAGTCGGGAGTGACAGGAGCCGCGCACATGACCGGAACGCCGCAGACCGCGCCCGGAAATCGCGGCGGGAGCATGAGCCGCGATGGCCGCCCGGACCCCGCTACCGAGGTGTTCGTCGCCTACCGCAACCTGCTGTTCACTGTCGCCTACGAGATGCTCGGCTCGGCCGCCGACGCCGAGGACGTGCTGCAGGAGACCTGGCTGCGGTGGGCTGGTGTCGACCTCGGCACGGTGCGGGACCAGCGGGCCTACCTGGTCCGGATCACCACCCGCCAGGCGCTGATCCGGCTGCGCACGCTCGGCCGCCGCAAGGAGTCCTACGTCGGCCCCTGGCTGCCCGAGCCGCTGCTGACCGCGCCCGACGTGGCCGAGGACGTCGAGCTGGCCGACAGCGTCTCGATGGCGATGCTGCTGGTGCTCGAGACCCTCACGCCGAACGAGCGGGCGGTGTTCGTGCTGCGCGAGGTGTTCGACCTGGCCTACGACGAGATCGCCGAAGCCGTCGGCAAGAACCCGGCCGCGGTCCGCCAGATCGCGCACCGGGCGCGGGCACACGTCGCGGCGCGCCGGCCGCGCGGGGTGGTTTCCGCGGCCGAGGCCCGGGACGCGCTCGAGGCGTTCCAGCGGGCGGCAGAAACAGGCGATCTGCAAAGCCTGCTCGATATCCTCGCGCCGGACGTCGTCTTCCTGGGCGACGGCGGCGGAGTCGTGCAGGCCGTGCTGGCCCCCGTCGTGGGGGCCGACAGGGTGGCCCGCCTGCTGGCCATCGGGCTGGACAGGATCGCCGGCGCGGCCGCGCTGCAGCCGACACAGGTCAACGGCTTCCCCGCGTTGATCATCCGGTTCAACGGCGAGATCGACACCGTCATCGCGGTACGCATCGACGACGGCCTCATCACCGGGCTCTACGCCGTGCGCAATCCCGAGAAGCTGTCGCATATGGAACGGGAGACCACCCTGCGCCGCTGAGCCCGGGATCCTGGGGGCCCTCGGAGCCCTAGGGCCCTCGGAGCCCTAGGGCCTCGCGGCCCTGGGGCCTCGGGGCTGCCAGTGGTCACTGCCGTCTGCGGGCGGTGCGGGGTTGTGTGCCCTTACCCCCATCTTGCGGGGGTTGTGTGCCCCAGCCCCGCTATCCGGCTGGCCTGACAGCCGCGAGCATCACGTTCTGTGCGCCAGAGCCCGCGATCCGGGGTAGGTGTCCACGATCCTGGCCGCCGCCCCGGCGGGCCGCATCAGCAGCCACGCCAACCCCAGGTGCGGCGGGTCGAGCGGGCACGCACATCATCGTGGGTCAAAATCCCGCTATGGGGCAGTGCCGTTCAGCTTATTTTGATCGTGAACGGGCGAGCCCGGCGAATAGCGATGTCCGTGGTGCCAGAGGGCTCCCTGGTGTGCTGCCGGGGTCCCCTGATACCGGGCTGGCGGCTGGCTCATACTGCATGGATGCCTCGTTCATGCTGCCCTGACGACATGGCTGGGACATTCATGCCGTATGGTCCGGTGGTGGAGCGGCGGGTGCGACGGAAGCCCTTGTCAGGGCACGCCGCGGCCGGCCGCCTAGGGCGCGAGCGGACCAAGATCAAGCTGACCGGCATTGCGCCATAGGGGTAAAGCGACCCACGATGGTGCGGCCGTGCCTCAGATAACCAAGCCGCGGTCCGTTTGCAGGCGGGCAGGCCGAGGAGCCAGTGCTGAGCGGTTTGCGGGCGCATACTGGTCATGATGAAACCTGCCCGCGCCACCCGGCGCTTCCTGCCCACAAGTCCCTTCAACGCCCCGCCCGCCGCTCCGCCTGCCGTTCAGTTCGTCGTGCAAGATCAGGTGACTCACGATAAGTACGGCCTCGGCCGGGTCATCGACGTGGAGGACGGCGCCGCCGTGGTGATCGATTTCGGTTCGCGCCAGGAGCGGATTACGACGCCCTTCTCCCAGTTGACCCGGCTCTGATACCGTCAGCGGTCCGCGTATGGCGGCAGGGCACCACCAGCGTCGCCGAACTCATGCACGCCGCGCGGCGATGGCGTACTGGAGCGGGGATAGCAGCGGAGATAATGAGGCCATGACAGGCGGGCTGGTCCGGTGCGGGCACTGCGGCAAGACAAACCGGGTGCCGGCCGCAGCAGCCGGCACGCCCCGTTGCGGCCAGTGCCATGAGGCGCTGCCGTGGATCGCCGACGCCGACGATGCCACCTTCGCTGAGGTCGCCGAGGCCGCCAAGATCCCGGTCGTCGTCGACTTGTGGGCACCCTGGTGCGGGCCCTGCCGCATGGTCAGCCCCGCGCTCGAGCAGCTTGCCCGCGACCTGGCGGGTAAGGTCAAGCTGGTCAAGGTGAACGTCGACACCTCGCCGCAGATCTCGCAGCGGTTCGGAGTGCAGGCCATCCCGACCCTGCTGGTCCTGCGGCGCGGGCAGGTGGCCGCCCGGCAGACCGGCGCCGTCCCCCCGGCCGCGCTGCGGACCTGGGTCGACAACGCGCTCGCCGCCGCTGGCTGAGCATTGCGGCCGGGCGTCAGTGTTCCGCGTCAGCGCCCGGGGCCGGGAGGCGCTCGTGCCCCTCCGCCGGGCCGGGCGGCTCTGCGCCCTGGCCGGTCTCTGTCGGGCTGTCGTCAGGCCCCGTCGGCGCGGCGTCGGCCCGGGTTTGCTCGTCGGCGTGCGCGATCTGCAGCAGCGAGCGCCAGATCAGCGCGAGGATGAGGGCCGATCCGGCGAAGGCGAACCAGAACGGCGCGGTGACGCCCCACGCCGAGGCGACCAGCCCGCCGAGCGCCGACCCGATCACGATGCCGCCGACCACGCCGGTGAGGTAGACGCTGCCGACGCGGCCCTGGAACCGGGCGGGCACCGCCCGCTGCCGCACGCTGGTCGAGGTCGTTCCCCAGATGAAGGCGTGCGCGCCGAAGATCACGAACACGATCAGCGCGAACCAGGCCCAGCGGGTCAGCGCGAGCGCAAGGTGGGTCAGCGTCTCGATGATCAGCCCGCCGCGCATGATGACGCCGAGCCGTACGTGCCGCTCCAGCCAGCCGTAGGACGCGGTGCCCAGCAGGCCGCCCGCCGCGATCGCCGTGGAGATCAGCCCGAAGCCGACCGCGCCGAGGCCCAGCCGGTCACGCGCGTACAAGACCAGCACCGACCAGGCGGCGCCGAAGGTGACGTTGAAGGTGAAGATCGTGATGGCCAGCGTCCGCACCGCGGCGTGCGCCCACAGCCAGTTCCACCCCTCGCGGATCTCGTCGCGCACCCGGGCGCTCCGTCTGTGTGCGCCGTGGGCCGGGAGCCGCACCCGCGTGATCAGCAGCACCCCGGCCAGCACGCACACGCCCTCGCTGACGAACGGCAGCGCCATGCCCACCGCGAACAGCGCGGCGCCGATGGGCGGGCCCGCCAGCTGATTCCATAGGACAAAGCCCGTCATGGCCCGTGCGTTCGCGATACCCAGGTCGCGCTGGCCGACGAGCATCGGCAGCAGCGTCGTGCTGGTGGTATCACCGAAGGTCTCGGTCACCCCGAACAGGAACAGCGCGGCGAGAACCACCGCGACGTCGACGCGGTGCAGCAGGATCGACGCCGTCAGCAGCAGCAGGATCGCGACCCGCACCAGACCGGTGGCAATGACGATGGCGCGCCGGTCGAGCTGGTCGGCGAGCACGCCGGCGTACAGGCCAAACAACAGCCAGGGCAGCCGCTGCAAGAACGCGGCCATCGCCACCGCCAGCGGATTGCGCGTTTGCGACGCGACCAGCAGCGGGCCGGCCGCGAGGGTGATCCCGTCGCCGAGATTAGTCAGCCACGACGAAGCCAGCAGCCAGCGGAAACTGCGACCAAGACGCGACGGCGCGATGAGCTCGGCGAACCGGTGCACCACGACCGCCCGACCTCCTCGATCACAACGTCATCATCGCGTATCCGCCGGGATCGGTAACGCCGGCCGGCTGCGATTGCCCGGTACCGGCGCGAGCTGCCGGTTGCGTCCCGGGCACCGGCAAGCAAAACTCGCAGCCATGACATCCAGCATCGACAGCAATCCCGAGGACGAGTACGCCGACGACGAGTACGCGGACCACGATGCCGAAGATCGCGCGCAGCCCTCGACGCCAGCCGGTATTCCCGACGATGAGCCCGAAGAAGACGTGCTCGAACAACGCCAGGAAGTCCCGTACCGCGAGGACGACCGGTAACAGCCGGGCGGACTCGCGGTTCCAGCGGTGCGCGGCTCCAGGCCGGCGGGCCGCGTCACGTGCTGCGCAGGTAGTCGTGGACTAGGCGGATGGCGATGGAACCCTCGCCGACGGCTGAGGCAACGCGTTTCACGGACCCGTACCGGACATCGCCGACCGCGAAGACACCGGGCAGGCTGGATTCCAGGAACATCGGCAGCCGCCGCAGCGGCCAGTCCCCGGCCGGCCGGCCGTCCTCCAGGAGGTCGGTCCCGGTCACCACGAACCCCGACTGATCGCGGCGCACGGAACCGGGCAGCCACTGGGTGCGCGGCTCGGCCCCGATCAAGACGAACAGGGCTTCCGCCCCGACCGTTTCGGCCACATTGGATTCCAGATCGGTCAGGGTCAGGCTGTCCAGGCGGTTCTGCCCGGCGCCGCCGGTCACCGCGACGCGGCAGCGGACGGCAATGTTGGGGGCCGCGTCGATCTCCCGGATGAGGTACTCGGACATGCTGTCCGCCAGCGAGCGGCCCCGGACGAGCAGTGTCACCTGCGCAGCGTATTTAGCGAGGTGGACCGCTGCCTGCCCGGCGGAGTTGGCGCCACCCACCACGAAGACCTCGCGGCCTTGCACGGCCTTGGCCTCTGAGGCGGCCGCGCCGTAGAAGACGCCGGCCCCGGTCAGCGCGTCGAGTTCCGGGATGCCAAGACGCCGGTAGGCCATGCCGGAAGCGACGACTACCGCCCGACTACGGACCTCGGTGCCGTCAGCCAGAGTGACCACGAGCTCCGGGCCCTCGGGGCGCAGGCCGGTGGCCGGGTTGCCGTACACGTACTCCGCGCCGAAGCTCCACGCCTGCGTGTAGGCCCGCACGGCTAGGTCTCCGCCGCTGACCCCGGACGGGAAGCCGAGGTAGTTACGGATCAGCGAGCTGGTACCGGCCTGGCCGCCGATGGCTTCCGGCTCTACGACCACGGTGGACAGCCCCTCGGATGCGGCATAGACCGCCGCCGCAAGGCCGGCCGGCCCGGCCCCGATCACGGTCACGTCGTAGCGGCCGCTGCCCGGTTTGGTTCGCACGCCGAGAGCCTCGGCGACGTCCGCATTGGACGGGTCGGCCAGGACCCGGCCGTCGAACATCACGACCGTGGGCAGGACCTTCCCGGATCCCTGCTCCAGCAGGCGCTGCCCTTCCGGGCTGCCGGCTGGGTAGAAGCTGAACGGAACGCCGTTGCGTCCGAGCAGTTCCCGGATCTCATGCGACCGCGCGGCCCACTCCTCTCCGACGACGCGTACCACGTCGATCCCGGGCAGGTTCGATCGGCCCCACTCGCTGAGCTGCTCGGTAACAGCCCGGTGGAAGACCTCGTCCGGCGGCGTCCCCGGCCTGACCACGTAGGCATCGAGGTCGCCGAGGACGGTCGCCCGCACGAACGCATTCATGCTCGCCTGGTCGCCCCAGGTGATCAGCAGGACCCGCCTGGCGGCCGGATAGAGCGGCCGAACGCGCGCCAGCAGCTCGGTTCCTGTCGCATCCCGCAGCCACTGGCCGGCGAGCACCAGACTGACCTGGCCCTGGCCGTCGCGGAGCTCGCCCAGGGCGTCAAGCGCCTCCTGAGCCGACCCGGTACTAACGACCCGGTAGTCAGCCCCGTAGCGCTTACCCAGCTCCGCCTCCACGCGTCCGCTCGTCCGCGCGTCGTCCGCCAGCAGCACAACCGGCTTACCCATCAACCCCCCATCGAGGAAGAGTCACACCAACTGTAACCGCGGCGGCGTGACCGCCAGGCGGCCACGGTGTGGTGCCAGCCCGCCCGGTCGCCGTCCTGGCAAGATAGCGGCATGGAACGTGTGCTTGGCATCGGCGGGGGCTTCATGCGGGCCGCCCACCCGGCGGCCCCCCGCGCGCGGGGT